>Ga0247727_10002085_pt1 | contig 46199 bp, 39 predicted proteins | sample WisWelCaveWW1625_FD_202498 | JGI IMG/M metagenome (GOLD analysis project Ga0247727, IMG submission 202498) | Biofilm microbial communities from Wishing Well Cave, Virginia, United States - WW16-25 | ecosystem: Environmental > Aquatic > Deep subsurface > Groundwater > Cave microbial mat | place...
CGCCAAAAAATCTGAATTTGTCAGTGAAGCTTGCACACGCATTCAATGTTGACGGGCTCTTTTATGCATCCTGAACACTCCACACGCATTTTTGAGGTTAAATCCGTTTTGACCGATAAACAGGCTGCCGGTTCCGGTTTTGATGAGCGCGCCCGAACCGGTTATGGCAGGCAGGATGGTCGTGTTGGCAGTGCCAGCAATGGTGAGAGCTTTGCCGTTGAAGTTCACCACGCTTCCGCTGTATATTTGCAAATCAGCCGAGTTTGCAACCCAAGTCTGTGGCGCGCCCAAAGTGACCCGGGTAGCGCTCCCGTTGATCCCGATGGTTTGCAGGTTGAGACTGTCATTGGTAATCCCTGCTTGAATCGTGAGCGTGCGCCCACCACCACCCAGTTCGAAGGGCCCCGCGGCCCCCGCGAAACGCACACTAAGCACATTCCAATTCGCGTTCATATTGGGCGTCAATCCGGCCGTGCCACCGAAAAGGATTTCGGCGGTGCCGTCGTTCGCCGGCACCGTGGTGGGATCGAATGGCGGCGGCACCGGAGGCCCCCAATTTGTATCTTCGGTCCAGTTACAACTTCCCAGAAGAGTCCCTTGGGCGCATTGGGCCCCGGACCAGGGATTAACGGCGGCAAAAACAGGGTGGCTGCAATAAACGGCAAATCCAACCAGGCAGGCGCAGCCGATTCTTCTAAACGCGCGCGGAGCCTGAGGGTTTATGGCTTGGTGGGCCGTTATCATAAGATTATGTCCTAATCTGGCGTTTTCCTCGAAGAGCGACTTTGGTTTTTAGTTGCCATTCCTGGCCCATAATAAAATTATCGAGCACTCCGATTGCAGAAACTCCGAAAATACTTCGGGCCGGTAGTATCGCCTCCGGTTCAAAGCCAACCCACGGGGGCGGGAGCATCCCCGGGAAGGGCTCCCAGATGCGGCTACCCAATGGGTCTGAATTTGTTGGCAACTTTTCCTTGCGGATGCTAAGACACGTCCGGTCCAGCTTCACGGGACCTCGGGGAACGACGTCCTGGGGCCGAGTGGAAGGCGGCGGTTCGGTTTCCCGTGCGGCGGGTTTGGTAGCGGCTTCTTTCGATCTAGTTTTCATGACGTTTGCTCTCTTATTCCCGATTGATCCTCTGTCGTTCCTGGATTTGGGTTTCGGTTGTCAGGTGGTTAGGCGACACGTGCGAACCGCTCCTACGGCGTGACCAGCCGGTAAAACTGCAACGGTAAACTCGGCGCGTTCATATCCTCGAATTGGAAGCTCCCATTGGGGCCGGCTGTCCGGCTGTCCAACGTGCTCCAGTTAATCAAGTCGCCGCTGGCCTGGATGCGATGGGATGCGCCGGCCGGGCCGAGGCAATCGAGCACCGCGTGCTGGTTCGGGAGCACCGTGATTTGAGTGATGAGCGGCACCCCGACGGTGAGGTTGATGCAACGCGTCTGGCTGTAGGGCCCGGCCACCGGGCCCAGCGGCGTCGCGAAGAGTCCGGCGACCCGATAGAGGTAGTTGCCGTTGGGCCGGTACTGGACTGGGTGCGAGGTGGCGCCGGGGCCCATGGTCGCGATCGTCTGGAAGTCGTCGGACGTGATGCGAATGTCCTCGATGTACCACCCGATGGGCGCCGGGTCCTGGTCGCCATTCAACAAATCGCTCACCTCCCGGAAGCGGATTTTGACCGCCTGTCCCGCGTAAGGCGAAATGTCAACCACCCGCGTGCCGACGAAATTGTTCACGTACGTCGCGATCGTGGTAAACGTCGCGCCGTTGTCGGTGCTCAGTTCGACAAAGCCCAGGTCGAAGCCGTCCTCAAAGTCCTGCGAGGTCAGGAAACTCAGCGTCGCGCCACCAGGCGGCACGACCACGCTGTTGATCATGGTGAGGCTGACGTTTTGATTTGCGGTGTCCGGGACGTAATAGGCCGCGCTGCCCGAGTCGGGATTGATTTGCGTGCTCCAATCCGCGCCGCCGGACCACTTGGAATTGGCGCTGGCGACCAGCACTTCGTTGGCGTTGTCGAAGAACACGCTGCTGGAGCGCGTCGCCTCCTGGCAGCGGAAGCTGACCGGCAGCGGACCGCCCGCGGGCGCGGTGTAGCTCCACCGCATGGCGTATGAGCTGTTCATGTCCGAAGCGCAGTTGCCGGGCGGCTGTTCAGGCTGATCGGCCAGGATGGCCTGCTGGTCGGGCGCCGTGATGTTTGGAACCGTCGGTGCGATGGCGCGGTAGTAGAACGGCATGCGCAACTTCTCTCCGGAGGCACTGTGCGTGGCTGTGATGTACCACTGGAACTCCGTCGGATCGGCGACGATCAAGTTGCCGTTGGCGGCGACCCGCACGAGGAATGAACCCTGCCCGCCGGGCGGCACGGTCACAGAATTGGCCGGCAGGCCCGCGGCCGAGAGGAAACTGATTTGAAAACCCGCCAGGTCCGCCTTCCGATTATTTTGAAACGCAAGGTCGTAGGTTCCGGCGCCCGCGCCGCCGACAATGTCGCGGACGACGACTTGCTGCGTGCGCGAGATGGTTGCGGCGACACCGACGACCGGGACGGCGCCGAAACTCGCGCTGGGGATGAGCACGCGCAGATTGCCCTGGCTGTCGAACTCCGACGCGCCCGGCGGGTCATCGGTGGGCGCGACGAACTCGCCCGGGCTGGCCAGCAGCAGCGTGGGCGAAACCATGATGGCCTTGGCATGGAGCGCGCCGTCCACGTTGATATGGCCGGCCCCGATGTCATTGATCGAAGTGCTGGAGTTGGCCCCGTCGCCCTGGGGCACGCCCAAACCGCTGCGCAAGTTGGAAGCCGAGTTCATCAACAGCGCGCGCGCAATCGTCACCGCGTCGAAGCGTGTGGAGCGATAATGCAACGCGGAAATATTTATCGAGTCCAACCCGAGGTCCCGCACACGCTGGCGCACCAGGGCCATCGTGCCGGCCGTGATCGGGCTGGCAAAACTGGTGCCGCTGGCCTGGACGTATCCGCTGGGATTCGCCAGCCCGATCGTTTCGTCAGACGTACCGTCCGGGGTGGCGGCGCCCAGGACACTCACGCCGGGCGCGCTCACGTCCGGTTTAATCACGCGGAAGCGCGCATTGCCATGATCGTTCGGCCCTCGCGAACTGAAGCCGCCCATGCCAGGCTGAAAGCCTGAGAGCGAGGCGCTGGACGCGACGCGCAGCGGCAGTTCAGAGATGGTCCCGACCGGCACGTCCACATTGTCGTTGCCATCCCCCGGATCGCCCGTGAGCATGAGATCAATCAGGTAATTGCCGTTGTTGGTGCCGATGGTGAAGGTCGGAACCCCTTCGACGACTTCGACTGCGGTGGCATTTTCAGTCGTCGTGATGATCAGAATTGCCGCCGGGCTAAGTGGCGCAATCGAGTTGGCAATCTGCGCGAAGGTGCCCGTGCCCTTGACCAGCGCGATGCGATTTTGGACTTCCGGCGGAACCGCTGCGGAATTGGTACCGGCGCGCCGGTCCACGAACACGTAATGCGCGGAGAGCGAGCCATTGGGAATTGCGCCGCCCCCGGCGACCGGAAAAAGGATCATGGTTTGCCGCCCTCCCGGCTGAGCGAGATTGGCATCCGAGGGGGCGCCGGTTTCCGGCGCCGGACCGGCCAAAAGGGGCGTGCGGGTTTCGCCTGGAATTTGGTTGCCGGCGAGCAGATCGCCCGTCGTTAAGGAACCCGGATCGAGACTGGCGGCGGCGGCAATCACCAGGCTGGCTGCCCCCGGCGCGCCAACGGTGCCGGGACCAGGACCGGCGTTGCCGGCGGAACACACAACAATCGTGCCCGCCAAAGCCGCATTGTTCGCGAACAGCGAGGTCGAGCCGGCAGGATTGCCGTCCGTACTGCCAAGCGAAAGATTGATCACGTCCGCTACCGGCTTCGGCACAAAGGTATTTGTTATCGCGCCGCTGACACTGTCACCAACGAGGGTGTACGGCGACGCGGCGTCCTCGATTGCCAACTCAATGTCCCCCGAGCAGGCGTTTGCCGGGCCGCAGACTTTATAGGCCAGGACGCGCGCCTGAGGCGCCGTACCGTGCAGCCGGACACCGCCGGGGGTTGGGCCGATCCCGGTGCCGTCCTGTCCGGTGCCATAACCCAGAATCGCCGGCGTGTTGCCATCCACGGCGTAGCCGGCGGCGCAGGAAGTCACGAGTGTGCCGTGGCCGAAATCGTCCGTCGGATCGCCGGGCGAGGAGAGCGCGTAGTAATAAATCACTTTGCGATTGTCGTTCGTGCTTTCGGCCTGGCCCGAGACGCGTGGTTGCGCTGTCGTTTGCCCGATGCCGCCGAACATCGGATGCCGCCAGTCCACGCCCGAATCAATGACGGCGAGGTTGATGTTCTGGCCCTCGAAGCCGTCGAGCCGCGTGCTCGCGGGCGCCTCTGGATGACCTGGCTCGCCGACCGGTTGAAGTTCCTGAGTCGCGCCGTACACCGCGAGGCGGCGCGCCGCGACGTTGGTCTGCATCCCGAGGCTGTAATCAATGGCCTTGTCGAGCAGCAGTCGTGTGCGCTCCACTTCCAAAACATTGCGCACCTCGGGCAAAGCACGAAGCCGGGCGATGTCCTCGCGCGGGACGTACGCCACGAAACCGTTGAGCAAGTAAGTGAAATGATAGCCGATGTGCCGGATCGAGCCGTCAATCTGCCGCACATTTTTCTCGCGTAACAACGCGCGCACGCCGTGTCGCGGCAACGAGGCCAGGAACGCGCGGTGTTTGCCGAGCAAGCCGGCGCCGTGGGCAGTCAATTCGCCAAAGGGCATCGCCCGTCCGGCGCGCTCCGCCGCCATTTTGCTCATCACGCCCGGCGGGTCTTGCAGTTCGACGATGACGGCAATGGCTTCACCGCCGACAGATTGGCGGAAGGCTTCGATGCCGAGGGCCTCGTCACAAGTCGGACAAGGTCGCTGGACACCGGCTGGAGCCGTTGAAGTTGCGGACACGAGTTGAAGGCGTCCGGCCCCTTCCGCGGCTCCGAGCGCGGTGAAAAACGACAGGACGACGGGCAGGCAGCTCAACAGACTTTTATGCGAATGATGGTTCTGCATAGGCATCTTGGTTTTCACCTGGATTGCTCAACTGTTCGGTTTTGGTCTTGAGCGTGAGATTAGCAGGAATTCCGGAGATGGCATGTCACCTAAGTACGCGACAGGCCCTTTGTGCCGCCTGGAGTCAGGATTTCAGGAACGCCGGCAGCCCTGGTTGCCGTAGGGGCACGCGTAAGGACTCCGCACCCACTGGGCAGGATGTTCGCAACCCATTTCGGGTTCTCCGCTGTTTTCAGCGGACCCGAACGCGAAAAAGACGAGACGGGAAGATTCCCTCTCCCCTTCCAACGGGGAGAAGGTCAGGGTGAGGGGTCGCCTTCAAATCCATTGCGTCCACACCGGCTTGGGCAAATGCGAATCCCCCTCACCCAGGCACCCACCGGAGCCGGGGTTTCACCAACGAGGGTCGCCTTGGCTGCCGGGCTGGTCCTCGTAATGATGCCGAACCAACGCGTCAGTAAGTTCGCAACCAATTGTGAACGCAACAACCAGCAGAGCAACACATGCAAGTCAGGCCCGGGCGGACCTGTTCGGTCGCGCTTACCCCTCGAGGGAGTGGGCGTACCTGGCGACGGCCTGGGCACGGGATTGCACGTGGAGTTTCTCGTAGATGCGGCGGACGTAGGTGTTCACCGTATGGACGCTGATGTTGAGCCGGTCGGCTACTTCCTTGAAAAGGTAACCTTGGGTCAACATGTCCAGCACCTCCTCCTCGCGGGGGGAAAGGGACTCGCCTGCCGCCGCGGCAGCGGGGAGGCGGCGGAACGACTGGACGATTTTGCGGGCGATGTTGCTGGTCATGGGCGAGCCGCCTTCGTGGACATCTTGCAGCGCGGCGAGCAATTCCTCGCGCGGCGTTTGCTTGAGCAGGTAGCCGGTCGCGCCTGCCGCCAGCGCGCTGTAGATATGGTCCGTGTCCTCATAGACGGTCAGCATGAGGAATTGGGTGTTCGGCAGGGCGGGCTTCAGCCTTCTCACCGCTTCCACTCCACTCATGCCCGGAAGGTTGATATCCATGAGCACAACATTCGGCTTGCTCGCTTCCAATGGAGACAGCGCCTCTTCGGCATTGGCCCACTGGCCGTTGAGTTGAAAGCCGGAGGCGTGACTGATCCAGGCCGCCAACGTCCTGCGCGCGTGTGGATCGTCCTCCACAATTGAAACATCAATTGCCACGAGTTAGTTATAGCTCATCGCTTCAAGATTGGCTGTCGCCTATTTTAGCGACAGCGCACATTGAGACCGGACACCACGGCGCAAAGGCAACGTCACCCGCCGTGAGCGCGGAGGCGTTCCGCGCTCCGCAAGTTGTCGCGCTCAGGATCGGATGGCAACGTTGAACTTCGCGCGGGTGCCCTCGCCTGGCGCGGTTTCCCAGTCACAGCGTCCGCCGATTTCCTCCAGGCGTTTCTGCATGTTCACCAAACCATTGCCGCAAGCGGGACGCGAACCATCCGCGGCAGCCATCGGCGGCGCCCCCTGCCTTTGGAAACCGCAGCCGTTATCCACGACCTGCAGTTCAAATCCGGTCGGACGCAGTTCGAGCGACACCGACACTTCGGTCGCGTGGGCGTGCTTGACGACATTGTGCAACGCCTCCTTGAAGGCGAGGAACACGTTGTGCCGCACCTCGGCGCTTAACGCCAGCGGCGGGAGATCCACCGGCACGTGCAACCGGCAGCGAATCCCGGCCGTGCCGAGATAATGTCCCGCAAAACGACCGAGATAGGTCGCCAGGCTGTCCAGGGTGTCGTACTTGGGATTGACCGCCCAGACGATTTCGTCCATGGCGCGCGTGATTTCACGGGCCGTGCTGTGGATTTGATCGAGATCGGCTGCGGCTTGCGGCAGCTCCGCAACCTCACTGCGGATCGTCTGGCTGAGCATGCTGATGCGCGTGAGGCTGGCGCCGAGGTCATCGTGGATGTCGCGAGCGATGCGGGTCCGCTCGCGTTCCAGTGCGCGCTGTTCAAGCTCAGCGTTCAATCGGCGAATTTCCTCCTCCGCCCGTCGTCTTTGGGTCACGTCCAGACTCACTCCCGCCATCCGGACCGGTTTGCCTTCTTCATCGTAAAATGCCTTGCCGAGTGCAGCGATGTCATGAACGGTGCCATCCGGCCAAAGCACGCGGAATTCCAGGTTGAACTCCTTCTTTCGCTTGACGGCCAGAGCTATCGCGCGAGCAACCTGTTCACGGTTGTCTGGATGAATGCGCTGCAAGAAGCCTTCGTAGGTGTTGTCAAATTCCTCCCGGCGGAGACCGAACTGAGGATACACATACTCATCCCAACTCAACTTGCGGTTGACCATGTTCCAGTCCCAGGTGCCGGTTTGCGCCGCTTCGAGCGCCAGGCGCAGCCGTTCGGCGCCCTCGCGCAGGGAAACGTCCCGCTCGTGAATCAAACTGAGCATGTCGTTGAACGAATCGGTCAGTTGCCCCAGTTCGTCGCGGCCAAATTTTTTGGCCCGCACGGAATAGTCCTTGCGGTCGGACACAGTTTTGGCAGCGCTGGCCAGTTCCAGGATCGGTTGGGAAATGCTTTTCTGCAAAGCCGTCGAAAGCGCAAAGGCAACCAGAAATGAACCGACCATCACGAGAAAAGCGATGCCGCCATAAAGCCGGATCAGGGCGTACATGGCTTCCAAATCTGACTTGAGGTAGAGCGTGCCCAATCGTTGGTCACCTTGAACAACCGGCTGAAAAACAATCAGGCTGTTGTCTCCGAACCGATGACCGTCCGAACCGGGGCGCGTCGGGAACGTCTCCGCCGGCTCATTGGCGGGAAATTTTGCAAACAGTTTTCCCCCTTCATCGTAAAGAGCCGCCGCAACGATGTGTTGCTCGGCTTTCAACGACGCCAATGTGTCTCTTGCCGCATTCTCGCCGCGTAATACGATTGTGGCCGTGCTGTTTGCCGCGACGACTTGCGCCAGTGTGGCAAGGTTCCGCGTCATCGCCTGGCGAAAGGTGATCAACTCGTAAGCTGCAAAGGCCATGCAAGTCAGTAACAAGACGATGCTGCTGGTCAGCATGATGACCGAGGTCAACTTTCGCTTGATGGGCACGTCTTGGAACAACATTTACTTGTCCTTTTTCGCTTTGATCCGTTTCGCCAAACTCAGCAATCTTGAATCTATCTTGATTGCTTCCGAGTCGGCATTGTCCACGTTGATTTTCAAGAGCGGTTTGCCTTCCTCAATCTCGATCCCAATGATTCCGCCGCTCCGAACAAACGTCTCGTTCTCTCCCACAGTCAAAATGTGTCTGCCCTTCAAATTTGCGAAAATGTTGTACAGTTTGCCCTCTTCCGATTGGCTGATGAAAAGGATATGACAGATTTTGATTTCTTCCACAGCCTTATAACGCTTGACGTCGAGTTTGCGTTCTCCGACGGTCACACCGCTAACCACTTTATCAAGGCTTTGCCCGAACGGATCGCTGCCCAGCACGCCAATGGTTATAGGCGAATTCGAAGACGGGAATGCGTTCGTCGGCCATTCAACGAAGGACGCGAAGTGTTTCATAATTGCGGCCTTCAATTGATACTCCTCGGCGACTTGCCCTCGGGCGCCCAGACCGCCAAGACTCAGCAAGACAATAAACAATGTGCCGAGAATCCGCTCGACAACATTGGGCGGGCGGGCAACTAAAATCTGTCCGCCCTGCGCAGAAGCGAGTTCCGGAGGCACACGCGCGTTGGAATGGCAAGCGTTCCCTAATAACGCCATGTGACCTTTCCAAAAACGCCGCGTTCAATCTCGTGGCGCGAGGTTGGAAATCCAAATTCCGGATGCTGACGGTCCAAAAGATTCTGGCCCACGACGGAGAGCTCCAGGTTCTTGACAGGCGTCCAACTCAGGCGAACATCCAACTCCACGTAGCTGGGCACTGCTCCCCGCACGCCGTTGGCGATATTATGGAGGATATCGACATAGCGCAGAGTGCCGTCCAACGTTACATTACCCGGCAAGTCCATCGACGAGCGCACGGAAAACTGCTGCTCCGGATCGCTGCCTTCGCCCCGCGCCTGATTGAAGTCCATGCTGCCCGGTTTCAGCCGGATGTATTTCTGCAAATAGGTGTAGCCCGCCTGCCAGCGCCACCAACTCGTCAACTGATAGTTGGCCGCCAGTTCGGCGCCATACGCCTCGCCTGTCAGACCGTTGGCGATCGTAACCGGCGGCCCGGGCTCGAGACTCCGCAAGTTGTCGTAGTCATTGTAGAACGCGGCCACCGACGCAGACAATTGCTTGAGAGGTTGGACGCGATAGCCGAGTTCATAGGCCAGCAACTCTTCGGAGACAAATTTCGGCCCGCCGGCCAGACCAAAGGGTGGATTGCCGGGAACAAAAAAATCCTGATCAATTCGCGAGGGCGTCCGCACTGCCCGCGAGATCGCGGCCCAGAGTGTTTGGCGCGAGGTCACGGTCCAGGAAAGACGTCCGCTGGGTTGAAATTCGAACCCACTGAAGTCGTTGTGCTCAAATTTTGACCCCAGCGTCAGCCGCAAACGATCGCGCACCAGCATGATTTCATCCTGCACAAAAGCGCTGAAGATCTGAAAGGAGAGACGCGCGGGCAGAAATGCCAGATTGGCGGTGTTGTCCACCCGATCTTCGGAGAGCCGGTAGCCGAGTCCCCAGACGATGTCCTGTCGTTCGCCCAGGGGAAAGCGATGTTGTAAATCGAAGTCATACGTGTCCAAGTCCTCGGCGAACGTGTTGGGAATCCCTCGATGCGTCCGGTCGTAATACAGTTGGACCTTCAGATCGCTCTCGTCCGAAATCGTGTGCGACCAGCGACCGAGCAGATTACCACCCGCAACTCGTATGTCCCCGTTGGCAAGTTGATTGATCGCGCCGCCGTAACCATCGCCCTGAAAGGTCAGTTGGTTGACCTCGCCCGGATACCAATCCACCCGAAACCCGCTCTGCCCCATTTGCCAGTCATCCTGGCCATCAGCGCCGTGCGGGAGCGGTGTCTCATCGCGATTAAAATACTTTGCATAAATCCGGTAGTAGGCGTTCGTGCCCAGTTGGCCACCGTAACGCACACCGCCAAACGCCCTCTCTTCAGTCCCCCCGCCGCCATAAAGCAACAAGCCCTGAGTATCGCGGGCGCTTTTGGTCAGAATGTTGATCACGCCATTGACCGCGTTGGCGCCCCAAAGTGTTGCGCCTGGCCCGCTGATGACCTCAATCCGGTCCACGTCCTCCAAGAATGTGTCCTGCACGTCCCAAAAAACACCGGAGAACAGGGGCGTATAAACGCTTCGTCCATCGATCAGAACGAGCAACTTGTTGGCGGTTGTGCTGTTGAACCCGCGCGCGCTGATTGCCCATTGGTGGGCATCGACTTGCGCCACTTGCAGATTGGGCGCCAGCCGCAATGCTTGCGGCAGGCTCGTGGCGCCGGAACGGTGGATGTCTTCCTGCGTAATAACGGTGATGGCCGAGGCCGCCTCCGATAATTTTTCCGGCTTGCGGGAGACGGAAGTTACCTGCAGCGCCAGAAGTTCTTCGATCGACTTTCCCTTCAACACCTCGAGCGGGATAATGCGATTCGTCTCGTGAGCGAGAGCACTGGGCGTCGCCGCCCACAGAATCACCACGATCGCCAGCGGCCAACGCCACTGAGTTTGCCGGCAGACCTCATTGCCGACAGACAAGAGTTTTAGGACTCGAGGTTTCATGATTCATTATTGCGATAACATCGCCGTTAATTTTTTAGAGGGGGAAGCATCTCGCTCGGGTTTGAAAACAGCCATAATGTCAGATCACGGTCACCGAGTCTCCAGAAGAAGCGCTTGGCTGCAAGCGGTAGTTTAGTGAGCCTGCAACCGGTAAAATCGAATCGAGAAATTCGCAGCGCTATTATCTTCAAATTCGAAAATTCGGTTGGTGACGGAAGCCAGATCGGTTAACACCACCCAAGTTGTCAGGTTGGTGGAGGCTTGAATGAAGTAGCTTGGGCCGATCACTCCCGAACATTGCAAACGCAGGTGGCCATTCGGAAGATAGAGGGCGGAAAGAATCGTGGACGGCGTCATTTCAAAAGCGCCAATGTCACTGACACCGTAGCGGGCAGCGCCGCGTTGGTCGGCCGGCAAACTGACGGCGCTGTTGCCGGCGTCAATCGCCGGGCTGTTTTGCAGCAGGGCCATGCTCAACGTGGAGCCGCCGTTGTCGGCCAATGGGCCTAAGCGGGGATTGGTGTTATCCAAGCTGCCGACATTCGTAAAGTTACAGCTCAGGTCCGAACTGATGTTGTTCCCGCCGTCAGTAATCGTGCCGAAAGCATTAGCGCCAGACGAACTGCTGGCGACGATGGTGTTTTTTAAGGTGAACATCCCGCTAAGGTTTCGAAGATTACCTCCCAGACTGCTGCCGTTGGCATTACCAATCCCGCCGGTGCAGCCGTTACCTGAGAATGTTGCATTGATCACAGTCGCATCCCCAGTGATGCCGCTGTGTTCGACAGCGCCCCCACTGCCATCGCCGCCGTTGCCGTTTACTCCGCCGCCAGCGCCACCGTTGCCATGATTGCCGCCATTGCCGCCAGTGCAGCTATTGGTGGCGAAGGTGCTGTTGACGACCGTTAATGTCCCACCCACAGTGGAAATCGCGCCGCCTGACGCTAACCCGCCGGCGCCGCCGTTGCCGGCGCTGAAACTCAAAAAACCATCGCCGCCGTCGCCGCCGCGCCCGCCCGTCGTACCATTTCCGAAGAAGGTGCAATTGGTCACCTTCACGTTGCCAGCGTTGTTATAGATGCCGCCGCCTGCTCCAGCATTGCCCGGCAAACCATTGCCCACCGGCGCCGGTCCAACGCCGTTCGCCCCGTCGCCGCCGCGGCAACTGTTGCTGGAAAAGCTGGTGTTAACCACGCTCAATGTTCCGCTGTTGTGGATGGCACCGCCATTGGTGCTCCGACCGTTGGCCAGAGTAAGGTTGTAAATGGAGAGGTTGACGACGGGGTTGACCGTGAACAGCCGGACAGTGTTGTTTCCGCTGATGGTAACGGCGTGTCCAGCGGCATCCAAAATTGTGTCTGCCGAAATAGTTTTCGTGCTCGTGAGAATGATCGTGCCGTCACAGGCGAAGGTCACCAGTCCACCGCCACTCAAAGCCGCATCCAGATTCGACTCCGTGCAGTTGGTGACGGTGCCAGCCGCATGAGTTTTCCACGCTGCCATCAGGGTCAAGCCCAGAATGGCGAAATACAAAACGGGGCGCATAATCAGGCTCCTCTGGTTCATACAGATGTCAACGGCAAGCAAATCGGCACATTTGCGCCGGGCTGCAACGAAGCCACAAGATCAAGCCACTTCAACCGGCATTCGCTAAGAAGCGAGTAAAACATATCGCAACCGGTCATGAATCTAATTACCACAAAAGGACATACAAGGCTCTGGAAAAAATGCCTGTCGCGTATTTTGGGGACACGAGAACGTGAATCCAGTGACGAGCGATCAAAGTCCGATCGCCCGATGACCGGCGCGCGGCTCGGATTTGCCGGTCTGCACTCCGTTGTTAATGCGGCTCATGATTTGAATCCAACGGTGAACTTCGCGCGGGTGCCCTCTCCCGGTGCGGTCTCCCACTCACGTCGGCCCCCGATTTCCTACATGCGCTTCCGCATGTTCGGCAAACCGTTGCCGGTGGCGGAACGCAAACCGTCCTCCGACGCGGTCGGCGTTGGCTCGCCGGGCTTCCAAAGGCAGCGAATCAACACCGACCACGTCGCCGGCTGAAACTCACACTCCCTTCGGCACTGCCCAATGGCCCTCGCGATAATCGCGCCGGACCAACCTCGCGGCCTCGGCATCATTCTTGATCGCCTCGGTTTTCGGATCGAAATGCAGCGTGCGGCCCACGCGGGTCGCGATGTTGCCCAGGTGACAAAGCGTCGCAGAGAGATGTCCGATCTCGATGTCGGCGTTGGGTCGTTGGCCGCTGCGGATGCACTCCAGAAAGTTGCGGTGGTGTGGCGCGTTTTCGAACTTTCCCTCCTCTTTCTCCTTCAGTTCATTGCGCGGACCGAAAAGCTGCCAGCCGCTCTTCTTCCCGAGGATCAACATGCCCTTCGTGCCATAGAACGCGTTGCCATTCTCGTGGCCCTCCTGCACGTAGGGCGACCAGAGGCGCTGCTCGTAGAGGAGTTGCTTTTTCCTGCCGTCGATTTCGTATTCGAACGCGACGGATTGCGTGTCTGGGAACTGCTGGTCGTCGTCAAAGAAATACTTGCCGCCCATCGCCGTGACTTTGGCCGGATGCGATTCCACACCCAATCCCCAGCGGGCGAGGTCAATGTCGTGAACGCCGTCGTTGCCCATGTCACCGCAACCGAACGCGTGCCACCAGCGCCAGACGCCGTGCAGGAGGTTTTTCTGGTAAGGGATCATCGGCGCCGGGCCGACCCAGAGATCGAAATCCAGTTCCGGCGGCGGGGGCGATGGCTGCGCGCGGCCAATGTCTCCGCGAAGCTGGCTATTCCAGGCCTTGGCGACGAGCACCTCGCCGATGGCCCCGCCGTGCAACCGCTCCATGGCGCTCCGAACATGTTCGACGCTGCGGCTTTGCGTGCCGGTCTGGACAACGCGATGGTGCCGGCGCGCGGCCTCGATCATCAAGCGGCCTTCGCGAATGTTGTGCGCGCAAGGCTTCTCGACATACACATGCTTGCCGGCTTCGCACGCGAAGATCGTGGCCGGCGCGTGCCAATGATCGGGCGTGGCAATGACGACGGCATCCACGTCCTTGCTTTCGAAAACGTGTCGGAGGTCTTTGACGATCCGGGGACGCCTGTCGCCGAGCTTTTCAGCGGACTCCGCGGCCGATTCCGCACGACGGGCATCCACGTCGCAGACGAAGGCGATGGCGACGTCTTTCATTGCCGCGAAGGATTTCAGGAGGTTGGAACCCATGCCGCCGGGGCCGATGACGCCGAGCGTGATGCGCTCGTTGGCGCCGGCGGCGCAGACGACCCGCGGCCAGGAGAGAGTCGCAGCGACCGCAGTCGCCGCGGCGCTGTTCGCAAGGAAACGGCGGCGGTGAAGTTTCACGGAGTTTTTCATGGGTGGAGGCGGATCTTGATCCGATTGAAGATCGGCGATTGGATGCCGGCCAGTCCTTGCCTCGTGTCGGTAATTGAAGGCCGGATCGGCTTCGCGCGATTTGCTCATAGCAAGTCTTGTGGCTGCAATCCTTACGCGCCGGACCGGGCGCTGTCGAGAGGCGACTTCGTGTTCGGGGGTCAGGGACTGGCCGGGTGCGCCTTGCTAATTCTTGACCCATGACGGAAAAACCGGTTTCCTGTGCCAACACCGACCCTATGTCGTCGCCAAAACCCATGCTCGATGAATTGCGAATCGAGCGTCGCCCTGAGACGCCGCGCCAATCCCGGAGTTGGCTCGTGGGGCTGGTGGTCATCGTCCTTTGCCTGCTGGTCGGGATCGCCGGGCTGTTCATTCGGTCCCGGGGCGTCGAGGTCCAGACGGTGGCAGCGCGGCAGGTGGTCAGCGAGGGCGGCGGGCACACGGTGTTGAATGCGTCGGGCTACGTCACGGCGCGACGGGCGGCGACGGTTTCTTCCAAAATGACCGGCAAGGTCATTGAGGTGCTCGTCGAGGAAGGTATGAATGTGAAGGAAGGCCAGGTCCTGGCGCGGCTCGATGACATCAACGCGAAAGCCAGCCTGCTCCTGGCCGAGGCGCAACTGGAGTCCGCGCGCAGCGCGCTCGCCGAAACGCGCGCCCGGCTGACCCAGGCCGAACTGGATTGGCAGCGCGTGATCGAACTCGCCCGGGCCGGCATTGCATCGAAGGCCGATCTCGACCGCGCCGAAGCTGAGGCCAAGGCGTTCAAGGCCCGACTGGATCAACAGGACAAGGAGGTCACCGTGGCCGACCGCCAACGCGCGCTCTGGGAGCAACAATTGGACGACACCGTCATTCGCGCGCCGTTCTCCGGCATCGTGACGACGAAAGACGCGCAACCTGGCGAGATGATTTCGCCGGTGTCGGCGGGCGGCGGCTTCACGCGCACGGGCATCTGCACCATCGTGGACATGGAGTCGCTCGAAATCGAAATTGACGTGAGCGAAAGCTACATCAATCGCGTGCAATCGGGCCAGCCGGTCGAGGCGACGCTTGACGCTTACGCATCGTGGAAAATCCCGTGCAAGGTTATTGCCATCATTCCGACGGCCGACCGGCAGAAATCCACGGTCAAGGTCCGCGTCGGTTTCGACAAGCTCGATCCGCGGATTCTGCCGCAGATGGGGGTGAAGGTGGCGTTCCGCGAGAGTGGTGGTGGGAACCAGGAGACGGGCAGCACGGTCGCGGTGCCGAAATCCGCGCTCCAGCAGGCGGACGGCCGGGACGTGGTGTGGGTGGTGCAAAATCAACGGGCGGAGCGCCGCGCCGTCACGGTCAGCCTCACGACCACGGATGAAGTGATGCTCACTGCCGGCGTGGCCGCCGGAGAACGGGTCGTCGTGAAATCGCCGGGCGGCTTGAGCACCGGCGCAAAAGTGAAGGAAACCAAGACATGAGCGAACCAGCCAGGAATAACGGCGCGTTGGTGGATTTGGACGGAATTGAAAAAGTCTTCCATCGCGGCTCCGAGGACATCCACGTGTTGTCGGACCTGCGTTTGCAGGTGCCGCAGGGGGAGTTTCTCGCCCTGATGGGACCGTCCGGGTCCGGCAAGAGCACGCTGCTGAACCTGATCGGCGGGCTGGACCGGCCCACGCGAGGCTCGGTGAGCATTGCCGGCGAGCACGTGAGCGAATTGTCCGACCGCCAGCTTGCGGCCTGGCGCGCGCGGCACATCGGTTTCGTCTTCCAGCTTTACAACCTCATGCCCGTGCTGACGGCGGAGCGCAACGTGGAACTCCCGCTCCTGCTGACGCACCTTTCGAAGGCGGAACGCAAGCAGCACGTGGCGACGGCGCTGACCGTGGTCGGCCTGGACCACCGCACCAAACACTATCCGCGCCAGCTCTCCGGCGGCGAACAACAGCGCGTCGGCATCGCCCGGGCAATCGTCACGGACCCGACGTTGCTCCTGTGCGACGAACCGACCGGTGACCTCGACCGCAAATCCGGCGACGAGATTCTCGACTTGTTGCAGGCGCTCAACCGCCAGCACGGCAAGACGATCATCATGGTCACGCACGATCCGCACGCCTCGGCCCGCGCGTCGCGGACGGTTTATCTCAACAAAGGCCAGTTGAGCAACGAACCGGTGAAATGAAAAGAGAGTTACAGCCGTTGCAGGGTTACAAGGTTACATGCGCTGCGGTCCCTCTGGTAACAGTGTAACCATGTAACTCCTGTAACCAACATGAAGTTCTTGCACCTCATCTGGAGCAATTTGAAGCGCCGCAAGTTGCGCACGCTGCTCACGCTGCTTTCGATCTTTGTGGCGTTTTTGCTTTATGGCCTGCTCTGCACGATCAAGGAAGCGTTCACCGCCGGTGTCTCCCTGGCGGGCGCGGACCGGCTCATCGTGCGCCACAAAGTTTCGCTCATCATGAACCTGCCAGTCGCGTACAAGGCCCGGATGGAGCGCATTCCCGGCGTCGCCACCGTTGTCCATTTCACCTGGTTCAACGGCATCTACCAGAACGAGCCAAAGAATTTCTTTGCCTCGATTCCCACCGAGCCGGAGCCGTTCCTGGCGCTCTACCCGGAATACATGCTGCCGGAGGACCAGAAGCAGGCCTGGCTCAAAACGCGCACCGGCGCCATCGCCGGACGGTCGCTCGCCGACCGGTTCAAGTGGAAGATCGGCGATCGGATTACGCTGACCTCACCAATCTGGCCGCGCAAAGGCGACCAGCCTTGGGAGTTCGACATCGTGGGCATCATGGAAGCCGCGAAGAAGAACGCGGACACTTCGGGCTTTTATTTCCGCTACGATTATTTGGACGAAGGCCGCGTCTATGGCGAAGGGCTGGTTGGATGGTATGGCATCCGCATCAGCGATCCGGCGCGCGCGGCGGAAGTGGCGAAGGCGATTGACGACGAATTTGCCAACTCGCCCGCCGAGACGAAGGCCGAAACGGAGGGTGCGTTCATGCAAGGCTTCGCCCAGCAGATTGGCGACATCGGCACGATCATGATCGCGATTCTCAGCGCGGTCTTTTTCACGATCCTGCTCGTCGCCGGCAACACGATGGCGCAATCGGTGCGCGAGCGGACCGAGGAATTCGGTGTGCTGAAGGCGATGGGCTTCACCAACGAACTCGCGCTGACGCTGGTGCTGGCCGAGTCGCTACTGATCGCCGGTTTCGGCGGACTGGCGGGTCTCGGCCTGGCCTGGCTGATTGCGGCCGGCGGCAGCCCCGTGCCCGCCATGCTGCCCGTCTTTTATCTCCCGACGCAATCGCTGGTGATCGGCGTGCTGCTCGTGTTCGCACTCGGAGTCGTGGCGGGGATTTTGCCGGCGCTCCAAGCCATGCGGCTGCGGATCGCCGACGCACTGAGAAGGCAGGCGTGAAAGGACTTTGACCCATGCTCAACTGGTTCTCCCAAGTTTTCTCCGTCACGCTGTTCAACCTGCGCACTATCCCGGAACGCCGGGGCGCCGTGGCCGCCGCGGCGGTCGGCATCGCGGGCGTCGTCGCGGTGTTCGTGGGGGTGCTCTCCATCGCCGCGGGTTTCCGCGCCGCGATGTCGGTTTCCGGCCCCCGCGACGTGGCCGTGGTGCTGCGCAGCGGTGCGGACACGGAAATGACCAGCGGCCTTTCGCGCGAAGAAACCCGCCTCATTGCCGATGCCCCCGGCCTGGCGCGCAACGCCGACGGCCCGCTCGCTTCGGCGGAGTTGTTCGTCATCATCAATCTGCCGAAGCGATCCACGGGCACGGACGCGAACGTGCCCTTCCGCGGCGTCGAGAAGGCCGCGCTGACCGTGCGTGAGGATGTGAAGATCATCAAAGGCCGGCGCTTCGACTCGGGCAAGAACGAAGTCATTGTCGGGGCCGGCGCCGCGCGCGCCTTTGCCGGTTTGGACGTGGGCGAAAAAATCCGGCTCGGGCAAAACGAATGGCAGGTGGTGGGCCTCTTCACGGGCGGCGGCGGCGCGGCGGAATCGGAGATTTGGACGGATGCGATCGTGCTTCAATCCGCGTACGGCCGAGGCGACTCGTTTCAGTCGGTCTATGCGAAGCTCGTTTCGGCGCAGGCATTCCAGCAGTTCACGAACGCGTTGACCAGCAATCCCCGGCTCAAGGTGAAGGTGCAGCTCCAGGCGGACTTCCTCGCCGAACAATCCTCGATGCTGACCAGCTTTATCCAGAACTTCGGCGTGTTCATCGCGGGCATGATGGCTCTGGGCGCGTTGTTCGGAGCGTTGAACACGATGTACAGCGCCGTGGCCACGCGCACGCGAGAGATCGCCACGCTGCGGGCGCTGGGTTTCGGCTCCGGTCCGGTGATCCTCTCGGTGATGCTGGAGTCACTGGTGCTCGCGTTGCTGGGCGGGGCCGCGGGCGCCGTGGCGGCATACTTTGCCTTCGACGGCTACAAGGCCGCGACAATCAACTGGCAGACGTTCAGCCAGATCGCCTTCGCTTTCGCCGTGACGCCGCAACTGCTGGTCAACGCGACGTTCTGGGCCGTCATGATCGGTCTGATCGGCGGATTGTTCCCGGCGATTCGCGCCGCGCGGCTGCCCATCGCCGCCGCCTTGCGGCAGATGTAAACGACAAGGCGAGCTTTCGAAGCAGCGAGGAAAGCGCTTTTTCTAGAACGGTTGCCAAAACAAATTTCCGGAAAGGAACCAGAAAACCCCTCACCCAGTCTTCGGTCACCCTCTCCCCATCGGATGGGGAGAGGGACGGGGTGAGGGGCTTTTCGGAAATTAATTTCGGCAAACAGTCTAGTATCGGCAATGCGTGAATCTCTTCCCATGTCAATGCTGAACCCGCAAAGTTTCACGGACGATCCGTCGGCGTGAGAGTTTCTTCGAACCTCACGCCTTTTCCGAACAACAGTCGCAGGCTGTTCATCACGACGACGACGGTGCTGCCTTCATGGCCGATAACGCCGACCGGCAAGGGAATTTTTCCCAGCAGCGCGAAAACCACCAGTACCACCACCGTGCCGAGCGACACCACCAGATTCTGCCGGATGATTGTGCGCGCGCGTTGGCTCAGGCGGAACGCGGCCAGAAAATTCTCCAGGCGGTCGTGCATCAGCACCACGTCGGCCTGCTCCAGCGCCGCGTCCGATCCGCGCGCCCCCATCGCCACGCCGACGTGGGCCGCGGCGAGGCTGGGTGCGTCGTTCACGCCGTCGCCCACCATCGCGACGATGTGGCCAGCCTCGCTCAAGCCCTTGATCGCCGCGACTTTTTCCTCGGGCTTCAGGCCGGCGCGGATTTCGTCAACGTGCAACTCTTGTCGAAGATGTTCGGCATTGGCCCGTCGGTCACCGGTCAGCATCACGGTCCGCAATCCGCTTCGCCTCAACTCGTCCACCACGGGCCGCGCCTGCGGGCGAAGGTCGTCACGCAGCGTGAGGCGTCCGAGGAGGCCATCGCAGGCAAGCCAGATTTCCGAGAGGCCGGTGCCAGGCGGGGCGCTCATTTCATCCAGCCCAATCTGTTTCTGCTTTTGGGACTCCTGCATTGGGCCGTCAGGCTGGCAAGCTGAAGTTTGGACTCCAACGAAGCGGTCCATTGAGCGGCATTCCGATGAAATCCACTCGCGCCGGCCGAGGAGACAGACGTCGCCGCCGCGCCGCCCGCGCACTCCCTGACCCGTCACGGATTCGAAGTGCTCGAACTCCACGGGCGCGAACCCTTCCTGTTTGCCATAACGGGTCACCGCGCGGGCGAGCGGATGAGTCGAGAACCGGTCCAGCGAGTAGGCTAGTTGCGCCACTTCAGTTTCGCGGCCGGGTGGGAAACTCTCAACCTTCTGCACGCGCAGTTCACCGGTGGTGAGCGTGCCGGTCTTGTCGAGCGCGACAACGTTTACGTCCGCGAGTTTTTCGACCGCGGCGCCGCCGCGAATCAGCACACCGTGCCGCGCGCCCCAGGCGATGGCCGCCAGCACCGCCGACGGGATCGAGAGCACCAGCGCGCACGGTGACGACACCACGAGCAACGTCATGGTGCGGTAAAACGCGGTCAGTCCGGGTTGGTCGGGCAGGGGCGATCGAAACGGCGCGAGGCCGAATCCCAACCACCAGACGAAGAACATGGCGAAGGATGCGACGAGGACGACGTAGGTGTAAACGGTGCTGACACGGTCGGTGAATCGTTGCGCGGGCGCTTTCTGCCGCTGCGCCTCCCGGATGAGGCGGATGATTTTTTGGAGCGAACTTTCGGCGGCGGGCCGCAGCACGGATACCTCGACAGCGCCCCAGAGATTGATCGTGCCGGCCAGGACGGAGTCGCCCAGCGCTTTTCCGACCGGCGCGGCCTCGCCGGTGAGGTTGGACTCGTCCGCGGCGGTCTGGCCCTTGACGACCTCGGCGTCCACAGGGAACTGGCTGCCGGGCTTGACGAGCAACCTCATGCCGGGCCGGATTTTTTCGACGGCGATTTCGTTTTCGTTGCCGCGATGGTCCAGGAGGGTCGCAACTTTCGGGGCATCGTGGAAGAGGGAACGGATTTCCCGCTGCGTGCGCTCCATGGCGTAGTGTTCGAGCGCGCCGGCAAAGGAAAACAGGAAGAGGAGCATGGCGCCTTCGTTCCACTGATTGACGGCGGCGCTGCCGGTGGCAACGGCCAGCATCAGGAAATGGACATCCAATCCGCCTTCCTTGCGCAGGCGTTCCCAGAGTTCCTCTGCCGCGAACCAGCCGCCGGCCAGATAGGCCAGCGCGTAGAGCAAATAACCGGTGGCGCCGGGTTGCGCACCCGAAGCCTTGAGGAAATACGCCGCCAGACCGAACACGGCGCAGAGGCAGGCAGCGAGCAGTTGCCATTTCCATTCGCCGACGTGTTCCTCGGCATCGGCCAGTCCGGCGTCGCGTTGGATGAATCTGGGGAAAGGAATTTTGCGCCACCGCCAGAAGCTGGGTGCCGTTGGGCACGTGACGCGCGCGATGGTCGTGGTGCTGCCATCATGCGTGATGTGGATGCGCCTTTGTTCCTCCATGGACAGGGGCGTTTCACAGGATGCGCAATCGCTCTGGCCCGTCAGCAGACCGCAGCTATCGGCGTTGTGAACCTCCTGGGCACGGTGGAGTTTCTCGGTGAGCCGGCCCGTGAGTTTTGGCACGTCCGCGCGACCCAGCGTAGCAAGAGAAATGGTTTCGCCGGCCCGGTCAATGGTGACGGCCTCCAGTTGCGGCTCCTCGACCAGCGTGTTGACGACGGAGCGGGCGAGGCACGGGATTGCTTCGCGCTCGGCGCGATTCTGCACAAGGCCGGGTCGGCTCATAACGCGCCTTCAGTACTACCACATGCCGGCAGGTTTGGTGAAGGCAAAAAGGTTGCGCGACGGATCGCTGGCCGCGCCCTTGGAGTCGTGTTGAGTCGCACGCCGAGCTCAAGCCCGTTCCACGAAATCATGCTCCCGCTCACGGATCGTGAGCACGGGGCAGGGAGCATGGCGCACGACCCGTTCCGCAGTACTGCCAAGGAGTACGTGTTTCAATCCGGTGTAGCCGTGGGTGGCAAGAATGATGAGATCGGCGTTCAGCGCGCGGGCGCTGTCGGTGATCTCGAAGTAAGCCCGCCCGAGACGAACGGTGCTTTCGACCGCGACGCGCCTGCCGATGCGTTCGCGGCAAAGATCGTTCAATCGTTCCTGCGCCGCCTTGAGTGCGGTCTGGCTGAGGTCTTCGGGCGCGGGAGACGGGACGTAATAGTTCTCTGGATAGATGGGCGGTTCCACCATGTGGAGGAGCACAATCCCGGCGTCGAACTGCAACGCGAACGCCAGCGCGTAATCGAGCGCCTTGGCCGCGCAGTCCGAGAAATCCGTCGGCACGAGGATTTTCCGGATGCGCATCGGTTGGGACGATCCCGCCGTCTTGCGAGCGCTCTTTTCCAGGAGCGATTCATCCTGGCGATTCAACCGGACCGTCACCTGGCCGCGCTTTGTCGTGGGTTTGATTTTCATACGTGAATCTTCGCCAGCCGCAAAGCAATGTTGCCCCGCATTCATGAGCGCGCAAGGTGCCGTGCTGAACGGGCAGCCCCTTGATACGATCGTGCGATGTTCCTTGCCGGGCGGGAACCCTTCCCGCGCCGGACTGTATATTCCAATCACAACCCAACCAACAGCCCGGCGCGAGCCCCAGTCTTTAGGTCGCCCTAAACCTCACCAATGAAACGCGGCAAGACTCCGATTGCTCTCCGTTCGTTGGCGAAAGGCGGCCATTTGTTGTCGGCCCTTTCTTGTGCCGATGAGGCCAGGTCCCGTGCGTCCGGGCCAGGGCTGGCCCGCTGGTCCGGAGATTCCGTTCCTGCGGGTTTGCCAACTTCGCTCCGGGGCATATACCTTGCACCCGTCGGGACGCGAAGGTGAAGGTTATGGGCTGCACATCATCCGGTCAGGACCACACGGCCAACCCGAAGCTGCGCGCATTCGTCGAGGAGATGGCGCGGCTCTGCCAACCCGAACAGGTTCATTGGTGCGACGGCTCGGCGGAGGAGTATCAGACGCTGTGCGAGCAGATGGTCGGCCGTGGCACGTTTATCCGGCTCGACGAGACGCTGCGCCCGGGTTGCTATCTGGCGCGCTCCCACGCCAGCGACGTGGCGCGCCTGGAAAGCCGCACGTTCATTTGTCCGGCGACGCGCGAGGCTGCCGGCCCGACCAACAACTGGGCCGATCCGGCCGAGATGCGGCGAACGCTGCGCGACGTTTTCAACGGTGCGATGCGGGGGCGGGTGTTGTTTGTGGTGCCTTTCGCGATGGGGCCGCTGGATTCGCCGATCGGCAAACTTGCGGTGCAAGTGACGGACTCGCCGTATGTCGTGGCGAGCACGCGAATCATGGCACGCATGGGGCGGGAGGTGCTGGATCGGTTCGGTGAGGATGGCGATTTCATCCCGTGCGTCCACTCGGTAGGCGCGCCGTTGTTGACGGGCCAGCCGGACGTGCCGTGGCCGTGTGAGCCGGAGCCAAAGAAGAAATTCATCGTCCATTTTCCGGAAGAACCTTCCATCTGGTCCTACGGCTCGGGCTACGGCGGGAACGCTTTGCTGGGCAAGAAATGCCTCGCCTTGCGGATCGCGTCGGTGATGGCCCGGCGCGAGGGCTGGCTCGCCGAGCACATGCTGATCCTCGGGCTCGTCTCGCCGGAAGGGAGGAAGCACTACATCGCCGCGGCTTTTCCGAGCGCCTGCGGCAAGACCAACCTCGCCATGATGCAGCCCACGTTGCCCGGGTGGAAGCTCACCTGCCTCGGCGATGACATTGCCTGGATTCGCATTGGCCGGGACGGGCGGCTTTACGCAATGAATCCGGAGACCGGTTTTTTTGGAGTCGCTCCGGGGACGTCGGCCCAATCGAATCCGAATGCGATGGCTACGCTCGCGACGAACACCATTTTCACCAACGTCGTGCAGACCGGTGCGGGCGACGTCTGGTGGGAGGACATGGGAGTGCCGCCACCGGCCAGGGGTATTGACTGGGAAGGGCGGGAGTGGTCGCCGCAAAGCCGGCGCAAGGGCGCGCATCCCAACGCTCGATTCACCGCCCCGGCGTCGCAATGCCCGGCCTTGGACCCGGAATGGCAGAATCCCGAAGGAGTGCCGCTCTCAGCGATCCTCTTTGGTGGTCGGCGGCCTCGTGCGATTCCACTGGTCAACGAAGCCTTCAACTGGGAGCACGGCGTTTTCCTCGGTTCGACCTGCGGCTCCGAGACCACCGCCGCGGCGCAAGGTCCGGTGGGTGTGTTGCGGCGCGACCCATTCGCCATGCTGCCGTTCTGTGGTTACGACATGGCGGACTATTTTGGTCACTGGCTCTCGTTCGCCCAACGAACCGACCGCGACAAGCTGCCGCGGCTGTTCTTCGTGAACTGGTTTCGCAAAGATGCGGACGGGCGCTGGCTTTGGCCAGGATACGGCGAGAACTGCCGGGTGCTCAAGTGGATCGTCGAGCGGATCGAAGGCACTGCGGTGGCGGTGGACACGCCCATCGGCAGACTTCCGGCATCCGGCGCCCTGGAACTTTCGGGACTGGACGTCTCCGGGCAAAACCTCGCCGCGTTGATCGCAATGGACCGGGAGGGATGGCGAAAGGAGGCGGACGACATCACGGCATGGCACGCAAAGTTCAAGGGACGACTCCCGCAACCGCTGATCGAACAACTCGATGAATTGCGCCGGCGATTGGCGTGAATGAGGTGAATCGCCAACAGGAGCTTTCCCGGAAAACGATTTGGGTGGACTTCAGGAAGAACGTGGCCAGTCTGCCGAGGGTCGAGGCGGCGGAGGACCCGGGAGCGAGGGCGCTGGCCTGCGGGCACGAGTTTCCCAAACTGCGCTGAAGCTGCTGAAAACAAGAATCCCCGCGCCCGAGTTGAGCGCGAGGACTTGAGATCAAGTCTGACGGATTAGCGGCCAGCTTCGCCCGCGGCTTTGGGGCTGGGCAGGTGTTTCTTGGCGACCTGCTTCTTGGCGCCAGCCATGGGACAGCAAGCGGCTTTGTCCGCGCAGGCCGTCTGGCTTTTGGCGGCGCAGGCAGCCTTTTCCTTGGCCGCGCAAGCAGCCTTGGCCTTTGCACATTCAGGACCACCGGCGTAGGCCGCCACGACGAAGGCCGCCGCCATCAATGTTGCGAGTAGTGTTTTCATAGTTTTGTTTGGAACTTTGCCGATGACTATTACCAGAACTGACCGCGAAGTCAAAGGTTTGTTCAAAGAAATTTTGGCCCGCCGTGGCCTTGGACGGTTGTTGGCAACAGGCTGGAGGGTCTGACTCCTTTTGGGCGCGCATGAACGGCCACGTGGTCACCGATTGACGAGATCCGCGATCACATAGCTGAGTCCCTCGACCACGCGGGCGAACCGGTCGTAATCCAGTTTGTCCGGCGTGTCGTCCGGCGTGTGGTAGTAAGGCGAACGAAACGTGGCCGTGTCGGTCACCATCAACGCGGAATATCCTGCCTGCCAGAACGCCCAATGATCCGACCAGTCTATGCCGGGCAGTCGGGACGGCAGCGCGCCGCCTTCGGAGGGAAACTGCGTCCGTTCGCGAAAAATCCGTATGCACCGACGGACGATTCCGGCATCGGAAGTCCGGCTCACAAACGCCACGAAGTCCCCGCTCGAGGGATAGAACAGCCCGATCAGGAACGGATATTTCTGACTGCCCTTGGCTGCGCTATAGTAGCCGAGACTCTCCAGGCAAAGCATGGTTGTGACGTGGTCACCCCGCTCGCGACAGCGCCGGGCGTAAACCAAACTGCCCATCTCCGGGGTTTGGAAGAACGGCGGTTCTTCGTTGACGAATGCCACGAAGCGCAGCGTCCGAACCGGATCCCGAAGCGTGGAGCTTTTGGCCAGAGCCAGAAGCGCGGCGACGCCACTGGCATTGTCGTCGGCACCGGGTGCGCCCACCATGGAATCGTAATGCGCTCCGACGATCACGATCTCATCCGGAAATTTCTTCCCGCGAATCTCGATCTCCAAATTCTGGCAGAATTCGCTGTGGGCCTTGAACCCCTGTCTGGTGGTTTGGTGTCCGGCGCCGGTGAATGAGGCTTCGATGTAGTTCGCGGCGGCGGCGAGGTTTTTCGGAAGGAACACGTTTCGCTCACCTATCTGGCCGGCGAGTTTTTCAACATGCCGGCGCAGGTCGTCGCGCAGCGCCGTTTGCCCGGCGCTCATCGGAGGCAGCTGCCCTCGAAAGCTCTTCAATGGCATGCGCATCATAGTCCACCAGCAACTCGCGACCACCAGAGCGACCACGCCCGCCAACATCGCCAGCCGCTTTTTCGCCGCTCGTGTCACCAATGGAATCATGGTTCGCAATGAGGGACACGGTCCGAGTTAAGCCCGATTACCAATACGCAAGCCCCTGCAAGTCCAAAGAGGAAGCAATGGCGAAGCCCTGGCTCTCGTGGCGGGGACAACGATGCTAGGCGCAAACCGGTTCCAACTGGCGCTAGAATTGCGCCGCACTGGCCATCATACCGAGCCGCGCTTCAGCCTGTTTCGACATCCCGGTGAAGACCAGCGAGACGTGGTAGCCGGAGTGTTTATTGCCGGTGCAGGCGATGACGACGCCGCTGCAATGCACGCGGCCATTCTCCGGCGATTCCAGGGTGAGCGTCATCTCGGTCCAGGCCGCAAAGGGCGTGGGACTGCGAAATTCAATGCCCTTTTTGTGGATGACAACCGAGTCGGGCGAGAGAGCCAGACGAGCCTGACGCGCTTCAACGGTGACGTGCTGTTGGAAAGACCCAATGCTGCCAATTTTTCTCGCACTCATAAAAGCACACCTAGACTAGCACACCAAGTCGGGCCGTCAAACGCGCATTTTCCGGATCGAAAGCGCCGCATTCATCCGACTTTGGGCAGCGTCTGCGCCAGACTTTTGTCCGGTTACCAAGCAACTGCACTACGGGTAATCGGCCGGCGGGTCACGCATCGAAAGCCTTTCCCGGTCGCGCGGACACGACGCGCCTCACCACTCGATCACCGCCGCGCCCCATGTCAGGCCGGCGCCGAAAACGACCAGCAGGATCAAATCGCCTCGCTGGACCTTTCCCGAGGTGACCGCTTCATCCAATGCGATGGCTACCGAAGCCGCCGAGGTGTTGCCGTAACGGTCAAGATTGATGAACACCTGGTCCGTAGTGGCACCGAGTCTCTCTCCGACGGCTTCGATAATGCGGCGATTGGCCTGGTGTGGGATGACGCATTTGATCTGCGAAATGTCCAGTTCGCATCGGCGCAACGCTTCCTGTGCCGCCGTACACATCGCCTGGACGGCGTGCTTGAAAGTCTCCTTGCCTTCCATGCGCAGGAAGTGCAGACCGGACTTGACCGACTCGGAGGTCGGCGGACAACGGCTGCCGCCGCCCGGCATGTAGAGCAGGTCCGCCTTCGCGCCGTCCGCGCCCATGACCGCCGTCAGCAGCCCGTGCGAATCCGGCCGGCTTTGCAACACGGCCGCGCCGGCGCCATCGCCGAACAACACGCACGTATTGCGGTCCTCCCAGTTCACAATGGTCGAGAGTTTTTCCGCGCCGATGACCAACACGGTGTCATAGGTGCGCGACATGATGAATTGCTGGCCGATCTCCAGGCCATAGATGAATCCCGAACACGCCGCCTCCAGATCGAACGCCGCCGCGCGGCGCGCGCCGAGTTTTTGCTGCACCAGACAGGCCGTCGAGGGAAACGGCATGTCCGGCGTGATCGTGGCGACGGTGATCAGGTCAATGTCCCCGGCCTCCACGCCGGCCATGTTTATCGCCTGGGCGGCGGCTTTGGCCGCGAGGTCGGAAGTGAACTCGTCCTTGGCCGCGAGCCGCCTTTCCTTGATCCCTGTGCGGGTGGTGATCCATTCGTCCGTCGTATCCACCATTTTGACGAGGTCGGCGTTGGACAGCACTTTGGCAGGCACGTAAGAGCCGACTCCGGTGATGGAACAGGTGCGGCCCTGGAAATCGAATCGGGCCCGCGGGTTGCGGAATTTGTGGGCGGGAGTGGGACTCATGCGGGAACGGGCGTGGACGCGGCGGCGGCCAGGGATTGGAGCTTCACATTTGCCCTCGCGATTTGTTCAGAGAGGATTTGGTTGACGCCGTGGCGGATCTCCTCGGTGGCGATGCGGATGGCGTTCATGATGGAGCGCTCGCGAGAGGAGCCGTGGGCCTTGATCACGACACCGTTCAGTCCAAGCAATACCGCGCCGCCGTACACCTCCGGGTCCATCCGGCGTTTCAGGTCGCGGAAAGCGCCGCGAGCCAGCAGCGCGCCGAACTTGCGCACCGGGCTGGCTGTCAACTCCTGCTTCAACCAGTGCATCATCGCGTAGCCGAGGCTCTCCGCCGTTTTCAACACCACGTTGCCGGTGAACCCATCCGCCACCACCACGTCCACGGCGTCCTCGAACAGGTGAAAGCCCTCGACGTAGCCGATGAAATTGAGGTCCAATTGCGAGCACAAGCGCGCCGCCTCGCGCGTCAGTTCGTTGCCTTTGGTTTCCTCCGAGCCGTTGCTCAAGACACCGACACGCGGACGCTCCTGGCCGAGAATCTCGCGCGCGTAGATGCTGCCCATGACGGCGAACTGCGCCAGCTGACGCGGTTCGCAAACCGGGTTGGCGCCGGCGTCCAGCAGGATGAAATCGCCGGTGCGCGAAGGCATGCGCGCGGCGAGGGCGGGTCTTTCGACGCCGTCGAGGCGGCGCAACTTGAGCGCGCCGGCGACCAGCGCGCCGGTGTTGCCCGGAGAAATCACGGCGTCAGCCCGGCCTTCGCGGACCAGTTCGATGGCGCGCACCATCGAGGAATCTTTTTTCTTGCGGATGCCCTCAAGCGGTTTGTCGTCCATGGTCAACACTTCGCTGGCGTGAACGATTTCCACCCGAGGATCGCGAAGGTGCGTCTGGCGCAGGTTTGCCTGGAGGTCGGTTTGACGGCCAACCAGCAGCACTCCCGTGATGGCAGCGTCGGCGGCGAGGGCGCGTTTGACGCCTTCAATGACCACCCCGCAACCGTGGTCGCCACCCATGACATCCAGTGCGATGCGCATAGCTGACAATACGCGTAGCCGCGACGCGCGCCTCCGCTCCGCCGGCTCAAACCCCGGCGGTGACGGTCAGGACCTGTCGTCCCTTGTAATATCCGCAGGCGGGACAGACGCGATGGGGCACATACGGCGCCGCGCATTGCGGGCAGGTGCTCAGTTGGGGCAGGGTGAGCACGCTGTTGTAGGCGCGACGCATGCGCTGGCGGCTCTTGGATGGTTTACGTTTCGGGACACCCATAATCTAGTTCAGTTTCAAATCGTCAGAGTTTCAGTTTGTCCAACGCGGCCCAAGCTGAGGCACTGGAAGCCGTCTGGGTGCCGCCGGTCTTGTTTGTTCCGCCGGCGCTGGATTTCGCGACGCCGCAACAGTGCGGATCACACAACGGATGTTGCGGAAACGCGAGGAGAATATCTTCGCGAATCCAGGGCGTCAAGTCCAAGCAATCGCCCGCCACGCGCGCCGCATCCTCGCCGGAGAGCGGGACGTGACACGTCCAATCCGGCAGGTCCAGGGGCCGCCGGAACGACTTGAGGCAGCGCACGCACCGGCACGCAAGCGGCAGCCGCAAGCGACCCCGTAGCAGCAAACTGTCGTCCAGCTTTTGCGCCTCGAAATCGTAACGCAATTCGGCGCCGGCGCGGACCATTTCATCACGGGAATCGAGATCAAGCTCGGCCGCGTCCAGCCCACCTTTGAACGCGAGGTTGCGCTTCTCCAGGTGACGCAAATTGATGAGCAATGACATGGGTTGGTCCTCCACCGTGGCGGCGGCTCGCTGAACACGCGCAGGTTCGTCCGCCACGAACGGGTCGGTTCAAGGCGAGTCCGCTCCGCCACTCGCGAGTTTGACCTTCAACGCCGTCCGCACGTGCGCGGGCACGAACGCGCTCACGTCCCCGCCCAGTCGAGCGATCTCCTTCACCATGCGCGAACTGAGAAACGTGTAAGTGTCCTTGGGCATCATGAAGATCGTTTCGACGCGCTCGTCGAGTTTGCGGTTCATCAGCGCCAGTTGAAACTCGAATTCGAAATCCGAGACGGCGCGCAGGCCGCGCACGACCGCCTGGGCCGAGCGGTGGACGACGTAATCCACAAGCAGGCCGTCGAAGGCTTCGGCTTCGACGTGGCGGAGTTGGCGCACTGAACGGCGGACCAGCCCCAGACGTTCCTCCAGGGTGAACAGGGGGCTTTTGCCCTCATTGCGCGCGATGGCCACGATGACGCGGTCGAAAAGCTTGGCCGCACGCTGGATGACGTCCAGATGGCCATTGGTCAGCGGGTCGAAGCTGCCGGGATAAATCACGATGCGCATGACCGCACTCTAGCAAGGCTGGCAGGGGAGACGAGGAAGAAATGAGGACGCGCGCGAACGCTCAAGGCTTCTCCGTTGCAGCGGCAGGTTTCCCGAAGAGCACCGTCTGGAAATCCTGCGGGGTTTCCCCGGGCGGGAGCCAGGGTACTTCGAAGATGCGGACCGGCTTGTTGAAGCCCTTCGGCGTCATGGGCTCGCGCTCCACGCAGGTGGCCGCCAGTTCCGGATCGTCGCGCTGCAGCAGTTGATGAGTGGCCTCGCCAACGAAGATGCGCCCCCGACCCGACATGCCTTCGAGACGGCTGGCGAGATTCACCTCGCGGCCGAAGACAGTGTAATTCATCGAGTGCTTGTCCGACCCCATGATGCCGGCGGTGACGACACCGGTATTGATGCCCGTGCCCAGCATGAGGGTGGCGAGTGGTGGTTTGGGAGGGAGGCCGGCGGAAGCCCGGGCGCGGTTCTCGATTTCGCGGCGCGGGTTTTCGGCGGCGCGCTCCTGGTTTAGCTGGTGGATGGCTTTTTGGGCTGCCATGGCGGCGCGCACGGCCGCCTGCACCTGCCGTGGATGTTCGAGCGGCGCGCCCCAGAAGAACATGACGCAATCGCCGATCAGCTTGTCGAACGTCCCTTTCTCCCGGGCCGCGGCGTCAATCACGCAGGTCAGATAAGCATTCACGGTGGCGAGCGTCTCCGCGGCGAACTCGTCGTAGCACGCCGCCGCCGCTTTAGGCGAAAGGTGGTTTTGCCGCACGTAGTCGGTCACCAGTTGCTGGGAATAGTCGGCGAGTTCGGTGAAGCCGCGGATGTCGGCGAAGAGCACGGTCACCTCCCGCCGCGCGCCGCCCAGGGAAAGTTTTTCCGCCCGCAGCAGTTCATGCATGACGTCCGGGGCGACGACCTTGGAGAAGATGGATTTGACGCGGCGGCGTTCCTTTTGCTCGAAGACGACGCGATAAGTCATCAAGCAGACGTGTTCGCAGAGCATCCCGACAGCGACAGGAAAGACGAGCGGCAGCCAGTAGCGGTATTGTACGTAGAGAAACGATCCGAACGCGCAGTAAACCACCGCCAGCGCCAGGGTGCCGCCCGAGGCCGTGAAGACCCGGAATTGCCAGGTCAAAAACGCGGTCAACCCACCCATTACCACGATCAGCAGCAACTCGGTGGCGAGCGGCGTCCTGCGCACGAAGCGGCCCGTCAAAACGGAATTGGCCACGTTCCAGTGCTTCGCGACCAGGAAGGCATCCTTTTCAAGCGGTGTTGCCCCACGATCCGTGAGATCGTTGCCGGTGGCACTCGAGCCAACGACGGCGAGTTTGCCGGCCCAGCGGTTCGTCACTGTTCCCCTGCGGAGTCCAGTGCGCACTTGGTCTTGTTCCAGCAGACTCTCGATGGCTTCCTGAGTAAGTCGCCGGTCCCCGGTCGTGAGTTCCCAATTGATGTTGAAATAACCGTGCTGATCAACGGGGATGGTCCGATGAACGCCGTTGGCGCCGCGCAGAACGATTCGTCCGCCGGCCAGATCAACTTCCGCTGCGGCCAGGTCCAATTTCAATTCCTGAGCGGCGAGCACGATGCCCATGTGCCAGACGCGCATTGTTGTGAAGGGCTTCCTCCAGATTCTTTCCCCGGATGGAGGCCGTTGATCCAGGTGTTCGGCGGCGTCGAACTCACCACGCTCATTCAACTTAATCGTCACCGGCTTGCCGGACCCGTCAAGCGCTGGCCGGCCCGAACCCGTGAAGAATTCGAGTTGACTCGCGGAAACCCGCGTTTTGGAAAGGTCCACGTCGGTTCCACTGGCCGCCGCGAGGAGGACGCGGTCCCAAATCCGGTAATCTCGAAACGCTCTGGCGCGGCGCAAGACGCCATCGCTGTCCCGATCTGCAGCGATGTCCCCCAGCGCGGCGGCGTTGGTGGCGAATAACTCCGCGGGCAGAGTGTTGCCTTCTGCGGCCAGGATGGCTGTGTTGCCGCGGCGCAATTGCCAGGCAAAATAATCATCTGAATCCACAGCCAGCATCTTTTCGTCGCCGTCTGTGTAACTCGCTGGAGCTTCACCCGGACGCAGCGTGGCAAGGAAGGATTCTATCTCCGGCCATTGGGCGGCGGAAACCGGCACCTGGCCGTGATCGGTGCGCAGGTCGGCAAAGAGAACATCGAAGGCGACGGCTTCGGCTTCCTGGGCCGCCAATTCTCGGAACATCCGGCCGTAGATATGACGCGGCCAATACAGACCGTAGCTGCGCCCGAGCAGCCCACGATTCACCGCGGCGATACTCTCGTCGCTGATGAAGACAAAGCCGAGATTGGTCGAGGCCGGCGACGGAAAGCGCCCGGCCAGGCGCACCCGCAGGTCATAGGTGGTCCGCTCCAAGTGTTCGAAGAAATCCAGTTCCAACACGCGCACACCGCAAACGACCACCAGGATCCCTGACGTAATGAGGACCGGGGCCTGTTTGAGGGGTCTGAACTTCACCGAGGCGAACTAAACAAAAAGGCCAGAGCAAAACAAGTTTGCTCTGGCTGTGGGAAAAGCTGCGCTTTGGCGCTAGCCGCCGCCGCCCGGTTCGTTGGGTCCGCTGCCGCTGTTGAAGCCGAGGCGGGGCGAAACATAGTAAATTGTCTGGTCAACCACGAAGGTTGTGGGCGGCGTTTTTGGGCCAATGCGGGCTTCTTTGGCCGCCTTTACCATGGTCTTCTGCTCGTAATCCGGAATGGGGGTGACCAGTCCAGTGCGGGCATCGAATTGATAGCCGCCATTGACCACCTGCGTGACGACCGTGCCGTCGGCCTGGGTGTAAGCGATGACGACCTGTCCGACGAGGACTTGCACCACACCAGCAGCGCTCAAAGTGTAAATGGTCCCCCGGATGCCTGCGACGCCGTTCGGAATCTTGACCTCGTAGCGCGAAGCCGCCGAGAGCTTCTTAACCGTTCCGAAAACTTTCCCCGCACGGAGGTCCAACTGCGTCTCGGTCACCTGGTCGGCGCCGGTGTCCACCACCGTCAGTTTGTCAATGGCGAGGACGGAATCCGGTGAAACCCGAACCAAGTCCTGTTCGGCGACTGGTTGGTAACTGAGGACGTCGCCAACCGGCACCCGCGACACCCGGGCGTCGGGGTCACCGAAGACGATGTCAGCGTAAGAATCCGCGGCGGTTTGAACGATAGCGCCGGCTTTGAGGCTGGTGCCGACTTTGAGCGGCTGCCAGACGTTGTTGCCGGTGGAATACCGGGCAGCGCCTTTGACGCGAATGACTTTGCCCTTGCGCTCCTGGCTGGATTGAGCACTCACATCGGAAGCCATGGCCAGCGCAACACCGCACACCACGAACCAGTTCAGCAGTCTTTGCATTTGTTTCATAAGCACTCCGTTCAAGGAACGACGAAAATCTGGGGCCAGTTTAGGATTCTGGGTTGGAATGTCAAATGATTATTTTCTGGCATTTTTTCGGGGTGATTTCCGGACACCGCAAGCCGGTTTTCCAGGCTGGGTCCGGGTCCATGGGAAGGCCATCGGCGCCGGATTCGCCGCGGCTGGATGGCCGTGGCTACCGCAGAAGCAAGCGGCTTTGATTCGTGGCGGTGTCGAGCAGTTTGCGGTTGGCGATTTCGAGATAGGACGTGGCGATGTTGTTTTCCTTGCGTTGAAGCCGGAGGGAACGCTCCAACCACGGCCTGGCTGCGGCATAGTTGCCCGTCTGCACGTGATGCCAGCCGATGCTCGCGAGGGTGTAGTAACCATTGGGGTCGAGTTCTTCCGCGCGATTGAAATAGGGTGCCGCCTCCTCGAAGCGATCTATCTTGTCGAGGCACATGCCGTAGCGCAGGTGATTGTAGCCGTCGAACGGCTGCAACCTCATGCCGCGCGCGTACCATTCCATCGCTTTGGCCGCCTGTTCGGCATAATCCTCCCCGCCTTCGAAGGCCCGGGCGCGAAAGGCCTCGCCGATTTCGAAGGTGTTCTCAAAGTTCATTGGCTCGATCGCGTGCGCCCGCTCGCGGGCTTCGATCTCCGCCGCTGAATACACCGACTGCGCCTCGAACTTGGCGAGTTCAGCCCGCTCAAGCCACAGATACTCGCGGCCCAGACGCCAGGTTTGAAGCGAAAGGTAGCCGGCGGCGAGCAACAGCCCGGTGGTAAGCAGCAGTCTTGAGAGCCACCGCGCCCGGAACCAATAGCGATCGGAGGTGAATCGCAGATGACCGCTCAGGAGGGCCATGAGCGCGACGGCGAGCAGGGCGTTGGCCGGGATGTGGAGGTTGAAATCCACGAGCGAATGAACCAGCAGGGCAAGGATTGCGATTCCCGACCCCAGGACAAACGCGAACTTGTTGCTGTGGTTGGTGGAGAATTCGACTTCCGTTCGCCGGACGTGCCGGACGGTGTTCCAAAAACCGACCGCCAGCGACGCCAGGGCGGTGGCGATGATCACACCGCCGAGTACTCCCCAGTCTGCCAGGACGTTGAGGTATTCGTTGTGCGCCCGATCCGCCCGCAACTGCACCTGGACGGGGCGATAGGCGCGGAAACGATAGTCGTAATGCCCCGGCCCAACTCCCAGCCAGAAGTGGTCACGCCACATCCGTACCGTCGAATCCCACAGGTCGTAGCGCACATTCAACTCGAGCCGCCCGCTGGCAAAGGCGTTTTGGAAACGCTCTTTGAAGAACGCCGTCCGGACCACAAAAAAGCTGCTACCGGCGACCACGACGATCAGCATGAGCACGGAAGGGAGCCGATAGGTCCGGTGAATCGTCAGCACGGCGAAAAAAACCAGCAGCGCCACACCGGTGGCGACCCAGCTTCCGCGAGAGACGGTCACCCCAATTCCGGCAACCAGGACCAAGGCGCAATATCCGAGCACGATTTTCGTCAATGGCTTGCCGCGGCCGGTCAGCGTGTAGGCGAGCGTCAGCGGCAGCAACATTTCCAGCAAGCCGGCCACGTGGTTGGGGCTGATGTAAGTGCCGGAGGCCCGATGGGCGTAGGGTTTGGAGAAGTACCAGGTTTTATGAGGGAACATCAGCCACTCCACAGTCGCGCTCAACGAGGGCACCAGATTGGAGCGGGTGAGAAACTGCCAGATGGCGCAGAAGCAAACGGCCGTGGCCAGAAAAATCATCGTGTAAGAAATGACCTGTGTGCATTCCTGCCGATGGAGGTTGTTGAGGATCGCGAGGAACAAAAACACGTACACCAGGATGCGCAGCAACTCCAACCTCCCGACGTATTCAATCTCGCACGTCCGGTAGCGGACAACGGCGTAAACCGCGAACGCAAGCACCGCCCAGCAGACCGGCGGCCAGAGCAACTGGGGCCGTTCATTCAGCCAGAGCCGCACACCCCACAACGCCATGACACCGACCGTCAGCGTTTGCAGGACCAGGAATTCCTGGATGCGCACCGCCCCAGACGCGAGCGGACCAAACGCGAGAATGACCAGCACCAGTCCCAAGATGCCGCGCTCGCACCAACGATCGAATTCCTCGCGGTTCATGAAATTCCCTCAGAGCGGGCGGACACTTTCCGGTTCGGCGCTGCACTCCTGTTTGCCATGAAAGAGATGAATCGCTCGCCTCGCGCTCAAAAGAGATTGTAAATGAAAGGCGCCAGCGCGGAGCCCTTCGCCAGCGCCAACAGCCCCGCCAGGAGCAACACAAACACGACGATGGGAGTCAGCCACCATTTCTTCCGCTCGCGCAGAAAGATCAAAAACTCTTTGAGGATGGCCATTGGTTCACGGCGCAAGCTGCCGGGTCATCGCTTCGCTCAAACGCCGGGCCACAATCTCGTTGCCGCGCGCGTTAAGATGCACAGGATCAGCCTCCAAGTAAAGCGTGTTCCCCGAGCCACGGAGATCGGAGGTCATGTCCACGAGCGGAACCGCCAGTTCTTCGCTGACGGCGCGTTTGGCCACGAGCACCCGGCTCAGGTTTGTGGAACCGAGATCATCCAGCGTCGGGAGAAACATCAGCATCGGGCGGACACCGTTGGTGGCCGCGACCCGGCACAACTCCGCCATGGCTTCGCGAAACACCGCGTCCGGATCGCCCTGCTGCTGCTCCTTGAACAAATCGTCCTGCCCCGGATCCACGGGGATGAACCTGGTCCGCTGCCGTTGGTAGAATTCGCGCAACTGGACCTCGACGACGAAATGATAGATGGCCGACCGGCGCAACAGGTTCTTGAGCCGCACGCGCCAGAGGAATTTGCGCACGAACTCCGGGCTGTTGCGTTCCGAGAATTGCGTCCAGAGGTTGGCTTCGGCCAAGATCACCCAGTCCGGCTGGTAGCGCGCGGCGACATTGCGAAAGTAAACGAGCATCTGGGGATAGGACCAGGCATTGACGCCGGCGTTGAGAACCTCGACCCGCCTGGCGGCGCCGATTTTTTCCTGCAACAACGATCCGAGCCGTCGCGAATAAGTTTCCGCGTCGGCGAGCCCCCAACCGAACGTGCGCGAATCCCCCAACGAAAGAACCCGCAGGACATCCGCCGGTTTGTCCGGGTCAAATTCCGGACCGCGCAAACCCTGCGAATTGATCCGCACGGGCTGGCGGCCAATTTTGGTAAAGCAATCCTGATTTGGCTTGAGACGCCAATAGAGTTTCGGATCCGGATCGTAGATTTCGAGGTTGCCGTAACCCGCAACGCGCAGAGCTATCTCGAAGATCACCCCGCACAATCCAAACGTGACGATGGCGAGCGCTAAATTCTGCCATCGTCGCTTCGGGCGACGGGCAGCAGCTGAATTAGACGCGGTGGAATCCTGGCTCATGCTCGGTGGCCTGCCCAGACCGGGCCGTGCTCGGCGGGCCACCGCTCAAGGCGTGGCTCGCCACGGAACCGACGGCGGACTGTGGCGAGGCCCGCCCGGCTACGCAATGCATTTCGGTGAAGATACGGAGCGGCCTTTCCTTTGACTTCGCCCCCGCCTATGGTAACAATCACCACTAGGAAAGACCGATAGTTCGAAGGCTCAAAACGACGCCGATTGCCGAGAATGAGACTCACGCAAATGAAGTCCGCCCACCACGGAGATCACGCTTACTCTCTCCCGGAGGTGATGATCACCGTGTTGCTGGTCGCCGCCATGGTCATTTCGTTGTACGCGGGTTTCACTTCCGGGTTCGCGGTGATCCAGTTGGCACGGGAGAATCTGCGGGCCACACAAATACTGATGCAGCGGATGGAAACCATCCGGCTTTACAGATGGGGCGATCAGTTGCTCGACACGACCAACTATCTGAAGCCAACGTTCGTCGAGCTTTACGATCCCTCGGGAAAGGTTACCAACTCCGCCGGCGCGCGCTATACCGGCAAGGTTGACCTTTCGATCCCACCCAATTTGCCCGCGGCCTACCAAACCAACATGCGGGCCATCACGGTCACCGTTTACTGGACCAACTACAGCGGCACCAACAAAATTCTTCGCGCGCGGCAGATGCAGACCTACGCGGCAAAGCACGGAATGCAAAACTACATTTTCGGACGATGAGCACGGAGAGGAGAATCATGAAACGCCGCCCGTCATGCCCGTGGGCACGCCGCCGTCCGAACGGGTGGACGCTCGTCGAAATGATGATCGGGGTGGCCATCGGCTCGCTGGTGCTGGCGGTCATCGGCGCTCTCAGCCTGTATGGCCTGCGCAGCTTCGTGGCCATCGGCAATTACTCGGACCTCGATGCGAGGAGCAGCAATGCGTTGGATCAGATGAGCCGCGAAATACGCCAGGCCGCGGCCGTGGTCGGCTACCAGACCAACGCCGCCGGCAAGTGGATCAGATTCACCAATGCCGACCTTGGCATCACTTTCAGATACGCTTGGGATGCGTCCAGTCGTGCCTTGGTTTGCGAGAAAACCGGCCAACCGACGCAGACCTATCTCACCGAATGCGACCGCTGGGACTTCGCCTTTTATCAACGCTCGCCGCAACCCAACAAGACCAACGTGTTTTACCCGGCCACCAATACTGCGGGGGGTTATGACCTCAACGCTTGCAAGCTGGTGGACATGACTTGGAAATGCTCCCGGACACTTTTGGGCAGGAAGTGGAACACCGAGAGTGTGCAGACCGCTCAAATCGTTCTTCGCAACAAGCAATAGAACTCCGCCATGAAAACCTTGTCCTCTAACCGGCGCCAGTGTGACGGCAGTGTGTTGATGATCGCGCTGCTGGTGGCTTTGATTCTGGGACTCACGCTGGCCAGTTATCTTTTGCTGGTGCGTTCCCAGAACGCTTCGGTCATGCGGTCGCAGGCATGGAACCGCGCACTGGCCGTTGCCGAGGCGGGCATTGAGGAAGCGCTCGCCCAGTTGAATCCCGCGGCGCTGAATTTCAACACGAACATTGATCGCGCGGCCAACGGCTGGGGCAGTTCCGGCGGATTCTACGGCCCGGCCCAACGCGCGTTGCTGGACGGAGATTACGGCGTCGTTATCAGTGCGGACACCTTCCCGGTGATCTACTCCACGGGTTATACGGCTGTACCGGCCCTCTCGGCGAAGCTCGAACGCGTCGTGAGGGTGGAGGCCACTACCGCACCTTCGTTTCAGGTGGCCATGGCGGCCAAGGACACGATTGAGTTCAAAGGCACGACTGTCTGGATTGACAGTTACGATTCGGCCGATCAAGCCTATAGCACGGACGGTTTTTATGATCCCGGCAAGAAAAAAGCCGGCGGTGATGTCGCCAGTATTGGTGGCCTGATCAACTACCAGAACGCCGACATCAAAGGGAAGGTGCTTACCGGTCCGACCGCGCCGGCGCCTACAGGCAATACAGGGGAAGCTGGGGACCTGAATTGGACAGGGCCAGGCATTCAACCGGGCTGGTACAGGAACGATTTCAATGTGGAATTCCCCGATGTGTTGCCGCCTTACAGTTCCGGGTTGCAACCAACGGCAATCCAAGGTCAGGGCGGTATTACCACCAATCTCCTGGGCGGATTCAAATACTACGTTAATGGAAACATGAATCTCAAGGCGGGCGACGTGATGCATGTGACCGGCAAGGCCACCCTCTACGTGACCGGCGAATTCATCATGCAGTCGGGCGGCGGCAAATCATCGCAAATCATCATTGCGCCAAACGCAAGTCTGAAGCTGTTTGTGGGCGGGCCCAGCGCGATCTTCACCACGGTAAACACATCTGGCAACGCGGCGACGTTCCAGTACTATGGCCTGCCCAGCAACACCAGCTTGGTTTGGAACGGGAATGCTCAATACCTGGGCACCGTCTATGCCCCCCAAGCCACCTTTGAACTTGGCGGTGGCGGGAATAACACCATGGATTACCAAGGAGCCTGCGTGGTCGGTGCTGTCGTAATGAACGGGAAGTTCAACTTCCATTACGATGAAAACCTGCGGCGGATCGGGCCGATCAACGGCTACCGGGTCGTCGCTTGGCGCGAGCTTTGAGTCGTGGGACGGCAAGGCGCTTGCTGAAATCGCCCTTCATGAATGTATGGCGTGGTTGTTTGACGCTCGTGTCCTGCCTGGTTGGTGTCTCGTGCGATTCCGCCCGGTCCCAAACGTTGGGTGTAGCCCTGGACAACACCAACCTGGTCTGGACGACTTCTCCCTCAAACTCGACCTCGCGTCCCTGGACGGTGACAACCGATTACAGCACGACCTACGATGGGGTTGATGCGGCCGCCAGCGGTAACCGATTCGTCGCCAATTCGCAAAGCTGGGTGCAAACATCCGTGGCCGGTCCTGGTACACTCAGTTTTTGGTGGAGCATCAGTTCGGTCTGGCCCGATTCCCTCGAATTCCGTGTGGATGATGTACTTCAAGACAGCATCTTCGATGCGGTGGACTGGAATTACCGGCAGTACGCCATCCCGGCCGGGGCCCACACAGTGAAATGGGCTTACGTTAAAGATGGAAGCATCAATGATGGCATAGATCAAGGATTCGTGGACCAGGTGGCTTACTCCACCTCGCCACCGCCACCATTATCCGTGACGTTGAATACCTGCGGTGCGGTTTGGACCAGCGGCGGCAACACCAACCCAACTTATTGGACCGGGCAAACCAATGTCTCCTCGGATGGCAAGGCCGCGGAAAGCGGAGCTGTTTACAGCACGCAGGAATCCTGGTTGCGAGTGGTTGTTTCCGGCGTCAGCAACGTCTCATTCCTTTGGCGGGTTTCCTCTGAAACCAACCTGGACTGGCTCGAATTCTACACCAACAGTTACGTGCATGATCCCTTCAATCCGCCTTCGAACTATGCCGTCCGCGTCTCAGGCGAAGTCACCACCTGGCGCTCGAACTTTTTCCGGCTTGCCCCCGCGGCGACAAACACGTTGACCTGGCGCTACGTGAAAAACGACTTCGACTTCTTCGCGAAAGGCCAGGATCGCGGCTGGGTGGATCGAGTGTCGTTGGGTGGATTGTCCGGGGCTTTCGCATTCGCGATCGCCGAGCCGGTTCGGTTGCCGGACGGGCGATTCCAATTGTCGCTGGTTGGCGAGTCTGGCTGTCCTTGCCGGGTGCAATTCTCGACGAACATTGCCACGACGAACTGGACCACGTTCACGAACCTCACGACTTTTGCAGAGATGTCCCCGGTCATTGACCTTGGAGCCACGGGTTCCGTCACACGTTTCTATAGGGCTGTCTCGCCGTAGGCAGCCGTCGCGGCTTCCTTTCGCTGGCTCGCGCGGTCAACTGACTGCGGCTGCCACGACGATCTGTCGTCATGGCCTAAAGGAGGCTTCTCGGTGCGCACAACTCAATTACCTGGAGTAGGCGATTCGATCCTTCCCGACACGCACGATGGCGACTGTCCTCCGATGCGCGTGAAGGCTTGTCCAGAAAGAAGGCAAGGCGCGCATCCTCGGGGTGACGCCCGCCGGACTTTTAGGCGGAACAGGGCCTCAACAGCCTGATTTTAGAAGCTGGCAAACGGATTGCTTATTCGCCATGAGCGTCAGGCATAAACAAGAGGACCTGGCCGAACGATTTGAGCCGTAAATGAAAGCCGTACCTGCCTCGCCGAAAGCAACCCGTTGTGGCCAATTGGCCTTCACCCTCGTGGAAGTCGCCATGGGAGTCGCCGTCATGGGCATTACGTTTGTTTCCCTCTACGCGGGCATGTCTTCAGGGTTCGCCGTCACCCAGAACTCGCGCGAGAATCTGCGCGCCACCCAGATCATGCTCGAACGCATGGAGGGCCTCCGTCTGCACAACTGGAATCAACTCGTCTATAGCAACATGATTCCGACGACGTTTACGAACTATTACTATCCCCTCGCAGGCGCCGGTGAATCCAAAGGCATCACCTACCTCGGTAAGATGGTCGTGACCAACGCGGCCATGAATCCTCCCGCCAGCTACAGCGCGAATTTGCGGGCCGTCAACGTCACCGTCTATTGGACCAATTACAACGGGCACAAATACACCAAGAAAATCGTCCGCAGCCGGAGCATGACCACGTATTCGTCGCGGGATGGCGTGCAAAACTACGTTTTCTACAACTGAGCCGATCCACGCCATGAAGCGTCGCAACTACATTCCCCAAAAGAGCCGCCTTTGTTCAGGCATCTCGCTGCTGGAAACCCTCATCGCCACGAGCGTCGGCATGATCGTCTTTGCCGCGGTTGGATCGCTGACTGTTTTCACGGCCAGGAGTTTTGTCGCCATAGGCAACTATGCGGACCTGGACAATGCCAGCCGCAACGCGCTCGACACCATGAGCCGTGAAATCCGGCAGAGCCGCTCTTTGACGGGCTTCACGACCAACAAGCTGACCCTGCTGGACAACGACAACACCTCGCTCGTGTTCGAGTACAAGCCGTCCACCCAGGAACTCACCCGGAAGAAAGGGACGGCCACCACCGTGTTGCTGGAGCAGTGCGACCTGCTGAATTTCAACATTTATCAGCGCAATCCGTCCAACGGCTTTACCTTCTATCCTGTTCAAAACGGCAACGTCAGTGTGGCCAAGTTGATTGACGTAAGCTGGAGATGTTCAAGGAAAATCCTTGGCCAGAAGGTCAACACCGAAAGTGTGCAGACCGCCAAAATCGTCATCCGCAACTGAACCTCAACCAGTACATCCATCGTATGAAGAACCAGCATCCCATCAAGTCCCGGAAATTGCATAGCGAGCAGGGAAGCGTCTTGCTCGTGAGCCTGCTTGTCACCGCCATCATCGGCGTGACCCTCGCGAGCTATCTGATCCTGACCCAGGCGCAGAACCGGTCCGTGAACCGCTCCCAGGTCTGGAACAGTTCCATCGTGCTGTCCGAGGCCGGAGTTGAGGATGCCCTGGCGCTGCTCAACAAATATTCCGGCAGCTTCGAACAACTCACCAACTGGTCTGCCAGCAGTTCGATTTCTCAGGACAACTGGGCTGCCATCGGTGGCAACACCTACTACGTCCGCCGCTACCTCGGCGACGGTTATTATGACGCTTACATCACCAATTCCGGCAGCACCCCCGTGATCCGGTCCATTGGCACCGTGCCTTGGGCGCTTGTCTCTGTCGCCCCTCAAGCCGTTTTCGCCGCGGTGGGCACGCCAGATTACCAGGGGGCACTCGGTAATGCCTCAAGGAAGCTCTCCCGGGCGGTTGGTGTCAATACCCGGCTCGATGCGCTGTTCAACGTCGCGATGGCGGCCATCCTCCAGATTGATTTTAATGGTCAGAATGTGCAGACGGATAGTTTCGACAGTGCCGATCCGAACTACAGCGACAACGGGCTTTACCCCGCTGGGAACCCCGCCAAGCAAAAGGCCAACGGCGACGTGGTAACCGACTACACCATCATCAACGCGCTCAACGTCGGCAATGCCAAGATCAAGGGGCAGGCAAAGACCGGTCCCAACGGATCGCTTTATCTCGGACCGAACGGGTCTGTCGGCGACAAGGCGTGGGTTGAGAGCGGCACCACAGGGGTTCAGCCCGGTCATTACGCGGACGACATGAATGTCTTGTTCCCTGATGTCGTTTTGCCGACGACGACCTGGCTGCCGCCACAGTACCAAAACGTGAGTGTGACCTACTATGGTTACGTGACCAACAAGGCTTACAAATATGCCATCTCTCAGAGCGGCGATTACGTCATTCCCGGCACCAGCGGAAGCCTCTTCATCTTCCCCGGAATCAATGTTCGCCTCAAAATCACTGGCACGGTCAGCATCACGGGTGTGAACGATGAAATCCGTGTGGGCGGCAGCGGTTCGGACGCTTCGGTCCTCAAGATGTACATGGACTCCGGCACTTTCCGGCTCAAAGGCAAGGGCATCGTCAACCCCGGCGGGAATGCGGGCAACGTCTATCTGTTCGGAACACCAAACTCCACCAAGATTGAATACGGCGGCAACGGTTCGTTCACCGGCGTCGTCTATGCGCCCCAAGCGGCCTTCGATCTTGGCGGCGGCGGAAACGACGTGTACGACTTCGTTGGCGCCAGCGTCAGCAAGACTGTCAGAATGAACGGCCATTACAACTTCCACTACGACGAAAACCTGCGCAAGAACGGCATGGGGCGCGGCTACGTTCCGACCAGTTGGAAAGAATCCTGATTTCACGCGCCAAAAGGGGTGGGGACTCCTGAGCGGGGCGCGCGCGAGTTCGCACGCGCCCCGCGCTTTTTCCTCCAGAGCTTTGATGGACGGAGCGCCGGTCTTCGAGCCGGCACGTCTCGAAGGCGCAATCACCAAGCCGCGAACTCCGATCAACGCGAGCAGGTGCTTTCGAGATCCGCCTGCCGTGCGCGGACTTCACTCCGCGGTTCACACCTTGTTCAGATCGCCGAAGATTCAAGGGATTCTCGCACGAGGCACTTTCTCCTCGACTCCACGTACGCGCCGCCGAATCTGTTCCGCCGTGCGCGCCTGCGTCATTTTCAACCCGGCTGCCAAGGGACAGAAAGCCGAACGGTTCCTTCGGCTGCTGGACGCGGTCGCCAAAGATTGCACGCTCAAGCGCACCCGCGGCCCCGGCGACGCCCGACGGCTCGCCGCCGAGGCGGTTCGTGAAGGCTTCGAGCGCGTCATTGCTGCGGGCGGCGACGGAACCCTCAACGAAGTTCTCAACGGCCTCGGCGACGTTTCCGACGGTTTCGCGCGGGCGTGCCTCGGCGTGCTTCCTCTGGGCACGGTCAACGTCTTCGCGCGGGAAATTGGAATCCCCCGGAAACCGGAGATGGCTTGGGAACAACTCAGCCAGGGACGGGAAACCCGCGTGGACCTTCCGTGCGTCGAGTTCTCGAACCAGGGACGGACGGAGCGGCGCTACTTCGTTCAACTCGCCGGAGCGGGCCTGGACGCCCGCGCCATCGAACTTGTCTCCTGGCCGCTCAAGAAAAAAATCGGCCCGCTGGCCTATGTGATCGCCGGCTTGAAGGCGCTGTTCGAAGACCTCCCTCCCATTACCGTGCGCGCGGGATCGCGGACGGAAGTATGCGAACTGGCGCTGGTGGGCAACGGCCGGCGCTACGGCGGAGAGTTCGCGCTTTGTCCGAACGCGGACTTGCGCGATGGACTGCTCGACCTCTGTCTTTTCCCTCGCGCCAACGTGCGGACCCTCGCGCGGTGCAGTCTGCCGCTGTTGCTCCGCGGAACCGTGCCCGCCGCCGTCGTGCGGCTACTCCAGGCTCCAACCTTCACTCTGGATTCCTCCGTTCCTGTTCCGTTTGAACTGGACGGCGAACTGACCGGCCATTTGCCGGCGACATTCTCGGTTGTACCGGGAGGACTCCGCGTGCTGGCCGGCTGATCGGCCCGCCGCACTTTTGCTTTGACACTCCCGCCGGGAGCCGGTGCGATGATCGCCGCCGGCCCGAACAAACCGGGCCGGCGATGACAACCTGCTTGCAACCATGAACCGCCACCTGACCATCACGCTGTGTTCACTCCTCGCCGCCGCTGCATTAACTGCGCCGCGCGCCGACGCCGCCACCACCATCTCCGCCGATTGCCACGTCGCCGGGTTTGCCGTGGGCTGCCAGGCCTACACCTTCAAGCGCTTCACTGCGTTCGAGGCGGTCGAAAAAACCGCCCAGGCGGGCGGCAAGATCATCGAGTTTTATCCGGGCCAAAAACTCCGGCCGGACCAACCCGATCTCAAACTCCATCACGACGGCACAGATGAAACCATCACCGCCATCAAAGCCCATTTGTCGAAACACGGAATCCGCGCCGTCAACTACGGTGTCGTGGGCGGCAAGGATGAAGCCGAATGGAGGAAGATTTTCGAGTTCGCAAAGAAACTCGATCTGTACGCCATCACCACCGAAGACGTAGGCCATCTGGACATCATCGAGAAACTCGTCAAGGAGTTCGATATCCGCGTCGCCTATCACGAACACGCCAGGCGCGCCAATGACCCGAGCTACAAGCTTTGGGACCCCAACTACGTCCTGTCGCTCGTCAAGGACCGCGACCGGCGCATCGGCGCCTGTGCCGACACCGGTCATTGGGCCACCTCCGGCCTCAAACCGCTGGAGTGCGTGCGCATCCTCCGAGGACGCATCATCAGTTCGCATCTGAAAGATCGCCCGGTTATCGGAGAACAGCGGCCGGACGTGATCTATGGGACCGGCGTTTCTGACATCGCGGGAATTCTCGACGAACTCAAGCAGCAAGGTTTCGCGGGGAACATCTCCATCGAATACGAAGCCAACTGGGATCATTCCGTGCCGGACGTGGCCCAATGCCTTGGCTTCATCCGGGGTTGGGGCACGCGGAAATAATCCATCCTACCGACGGAACGCGGCGCGGGTTTACTCCCAGCTACGGAACGGGGTCGCGCTGCACTCCAGGAACACACCGCACCTCGGGCACTTGTCCGGTTGCTGCCACGCGCGCACGCGATGCCGCGCGTTTCGGGGACACGCGGCTTCGTAAAACTGCCATCGCCCGCGCTGCCGGGCCGGTAAAGGCAGGCGATTGAGCACGGCCTCGAACGGCGGGGCGGGTTTGAACGACCTGGAATTCTCTCCAAGTCGCAGGGCTTCGCCTGGCCCGGCCGGGTGGACGGCCCGCGCCTTCAACGAGATCACTGCAGGTTCTCCGCTGTTTTCGGTGGAGCCTCATAACTGGGGGAAGCGGAGCTTGCCGGCCACGAAGTAGAGCATGGTGATCAAGTACGTGGTCGAACGGT
>Ga0247727_10002086_pt1 | contig 46189 bp, 38 predicted proteins | sample WisWelCaveWW1625_FD_202498 | JGI IMG/M metagenome (GOLD analysis project Ga0247727, IMG submission 202498) | Biofilm microbial communities from Wishing Well Cave, Virginia, United States - WW16-25 | ecosystem: Environmental > Aquatic > Deep subsurface > Groundwater > Cave microbial mat | place...
GGAGCCGGCGCTCGGCCTGCGGCTGTTTGGGGGTCTTTTCCTTCTTGAACCAGGCCATCGGAGTCGGTGGCCCCCCGAGAGGTAGCGGAGGCTCAACCTAACCCGGAGGCGTTGGTGCGTCAAGCGGTCGCTGCTCCGGGGTACGGTCTTCGAACACGACGTACTTCCCCTGTCGGCCGATCTCGCCCATCCGGTCGCGGACGATCGAGACGACCGAGGGCAAGTCGACCTCGTCGGCCACGATCAGCGGCTTGTCGGGCCGATCGAGACGCCCGGCCAGGTTCTCGACGTCGACCTCCTCCGGGACTCGGTCGAGGTAGTACACGAGGCTCGGGACCTTCATCGCCAAGACGACGAGCGGGCGGGAGGGGTCGCGGAGCACGGGCACCGCTTCGATCAGGTACGCCGAAGTCCGCTGCCGCGCAATCACCGGAAGAACCAGCAGCAGCACGGTCACGAGGAGGCCGACCTGCGCACCGACCGACGCGCCGTAGGTCCACCGCGGACGCTCCCGGACGAGCCCGGCGACCGCGACCATGGCTCCCGCAGAGAGCGCGAGGCCCCCGATGCGGGCAGCGACCGCGACCTCGGGATCGAGAGTCGGTGCGCGAACCAGGAGACTCGTCGCCGTGGCCACGAGGCTCACGATCAAGACCGTGCGGCCAGCGACGCGCCTGCGCGGCGCGGCGAGCTCGCGCCCAAGCTCCCACGCGGCCAGCGTGGCGACGAGCGGCGCGAGCGGCAAGACGTAGGTCGCGACCTTGCTCCGGCCGAGAGAGAAGAAGACGAGACCGGCGAGCAAGGCCGCGCTCAGATACCGGGCGGTGCGTGTCGCCGGGTCGCGCCGGTCGAGAACGGCGCGCACCACGGCGACCGCTGCGACACCGGCCCACGGGAAGAGACCCACCAGCGTCACAGCGAGCAGGTACCACGCCGGCTCGACATGGTCGGCGCCCGCGAAGTACCGCTCGAGCGTTTCGCGGCGGAGGATCTCGAGGAGCGGCATCGCACCGGCCCGTTGGATCACCGCCGCCGCCCAGGGCGCAACGACGGCGAGGCTCCCGGCCGCGGCGAGAGCTACGTTCCGGACGCTCGGCACAACGTTCCGGCCCGACGCCGTCCGACCGGCGAGCATGAGCAACAACGGCAGGACGACCCCCACCGGCCCCTTGACGAGAAAGCACATCCCGAGCAGGCAGCCGACCGCGAGCGCGCGTTGTCCGTCGCCGCCGTCGGGATCGACCACGTCGAGCGCAACGATCGCCAGGACGTGAACGGACAGCAGCGCATCGAGCGTTCCGAGGCCACCGACCGCCAACACGAGCGGCATCGTGACGAACATCGCGGCGGACCAAGCCGGCGACTCGCCGCCGAACCTCCGGGAGGCGATCCACGCGACGAACAGCAGCGAGGCGAGCGTCGCCCCGCATGCCGGGAGCCGCGCGATCCAGGGCGTCGCGCCGAACGTCCGGAACAGGGCGGACTGAATCCAGTGGAGCAAGGGTGGCTTCACGAGGCGCGGCACGCCCTGGAACGTCGGTACGACGAGATCGCCGCTGCGGGCCATCTCGACCGATGTCCGGGCGAAACGGCTCTCGTCCGGGTCGAGCAGCGGTAGGTCCGCCACGCGCAACCCGAGCAAGACCGCGGCGGCGGCGACCACGATCCGGATGCCCAACGCGACCCGGCGCACCGGCGCTATAATAGGCCGCCGCGCGGCCCGGCGGGGGAGGCAAACGCTGCACGACCCGATCGACTGGCTGTACGGCCTCCGACGCTTCGGGATGAAGCTCGGCCTGGACAACATCCGGACCCTGCTAGGCATCCTGGAGCTGCCGCACGCGCCGTGCCGTTTCGTGCAGGTCGCCGGAACGAACGGCAAGGGCTCCGTAGCGGCCATGGTCGACGCGATGCTCGGTGCCTGCGGTTTCACGTCGGGGCTGTTCACCTCGCCGCACCTCGTTCGCCCCAACGAGCGCATCCGCATTGCAGGAGCTGACCTTGACTCTGCGGGGCTCGCCCGGCACCTCGTCGTGGCGCGCACGGCGATCGAGCGCGGTCTCGCCGACGGCACTCTCCGGTCGCACCCGACTTTCTTCGAGGCGATCACGGCCACCGCGCTCTCGAGCTTCGCCGAGCGACGCGTCGATGCCGCGGTGCTCGAGGTCGGGCTCGGCGGGCGCCTCGATGCGACGACCGCGATCGACGCGGACGTCGGCGTTGTCGTGAGCATCGATCTCGACCATACGAGCGTCCTCGGAACGACCATCGAGGAGATCGCGGCGGAAAAGGGCGGCATCGTGAAGCCGGGCATTCCGGTCGTCAGCGGAATCACCCAGCAGCGAGCGATCGACGTCGTACGCGGAATCTGTGCCGAGCGCGGCGCGACGTTTATCGACGCGCGGGTCGCGGCCGACCTCGCGATGGATGCGCCCGACGGCCTGACCTTCCGCACCCGGCACGGCCGGTACGACCGTATCGAGCTCTCGCTCCTCGGCCGGCACCAGATCGACAATGCACGCGTCGCGCTCGTCGCGTTCGAGACCCTCGCGGAGCGGCTCGATGTTGCGCCCGACCCGGCGTCGGTGCGCCGCGCGCTCGCGAGCGTCCGCTGGCCGGGCCGGCTGCAGTGGGTTGACCCGGGAGACGGGGGTCCGCGCGTCCTTCTCGACGGCGCGCACAATCCGGCCGGGCTCCGCGCGCTCGCCGCCCACCTCGATCGTGCCGGGCTGGCGAAGCCTGTGCTGCTGTTCGGAGCGACCGCCGGCCGACCGGTGGACGAGCTGCTTCGCGCGCTCGCCGGGCGAGTCGAGCACGTCGTGCTGACGAGCGTGGCGGCCGATCGGGCGGTCGATCCGGGTTCGTTCGCCGAGGTCGCCGCGTCGCTCTTCGGACCGGTCGAAGTCGTGGCAGAGCCGCAGCGCGCGCTCGCACGGGCCCGCGAGCGGGCCGGCCCCTCCCGCGCGGTTCTCGTCACCGGATCCCTCTACCTCGTGGGCGCCGTACTCGGGGGGGCAGGGTTTGAATCTTCGGGTCCGGCGAACAGCGGCCGGTCGTTTGTTCCGCCGGGTCGCCCATCCGCAACCGACGGCGCCACAAAATGAGTCTTCCCGATACCCACGACCCGAAGATTCGAGACCTGACCCCGGTGGAGCTGCGGCTCGATCCCGGGATCGTGACGTCGACGATCGACTGGGTCGCGGTGTTCGGAGCGGCAGGCCGGGTCGAGGTCGAGGTGGGGATCGGGAAGGGGCGATTCCTGCTGGCCGCGGCCGAGGCGCGACCGGACGTGCATTTCCTGGGCATCGATTGGGCGAACGAGTACCTGCGCATCGCCGAGTCGCGCGCGGCCAAGCGCCGGCTCGCCAACGTGCGGTTTCTCCGTGTCGACGCACGCGAGTTCGTGCGGGCGGTCCCCGACGCATCGGTCTCGGCGTACTACGTCTTCTATCCGGACCCTTGGCCCAAGAAGCGCCATCACAAGCGCCGGTTCCTCCAGTCGGCGACCGCAGTGGACCTGGCCCGTGCGCTCACGCCCTGCGGCAGCCTGCACGTCGCGACCGACCACCCCGAATACTGGACGGCGATCGAGGCGGTCTTCGATCACGACTCGGCGTTCGAGCGGCTCGCGGCGTTCGGCGACGACGAGTTCCCGCTGCCCGCCGACTCGCCGTTGACGAATTTCGAGGCGAAATACCACGAGCAGGGCCGCGCTCGCTTCCGCGCGAGCTGGCGCCGACGATGATCCCGGTCCGTTGAATCCTGGGCTGTGGGGCGTTAGACTGCCCCGGCGCGCGGTCGTTTCCTAGGGGAGTAGCTCAACTGGCAGAGCACCGGTCTCCAAAACCGGAAGTTGCAGGTTCGAGTCCTGTCTCCCCTGCCACACCATCGTCGGCCTCCCGTCCGCTGAAGCTGTTCCTGACCGGCGAGCCGGGCTCGGGGAAGACGACGGTGATCCGCCGGGTGGCTGCGACGATCCAGGATCGCGTCCCCATCGCGGGGTTTTTCACCGAGGAAGTTCGCGTGGACGGCTCGCGCCGTGGGTTTCGTGGCGTCACCTTTGACAGCCGGGTGTTTCCGCTAGCCGACCGCGGGCTCCGCGGACCGCTCCGGGTCGGCGCTTACGGCATCGACCTGTCCGGGCTCGAGACGGTCGGCCTCTCGGCGCTCGCGCCGGCGCCCGAAACGCGGATCGTGATCGTCGACGAGGTCGGGAAGATGGAGCTGCTGTCGGAGCGCTTCCGGAGCCGTATCGAAGCGTTGCTCGATTCCGATGTGCCGGTCCTCGGAACGATCGCCTTGCACGGCGTCGGGCTCGTGAAGCGCCTGCGCCACGATTCGCGGATCACGCTGCTGCGCCTGCGGCCCGAGTCCCGCGACGGCATGGTCGGGGAGATCGTTCGTCGCCTCGTCGCCGCGGGGATCGTCCCCGGCGGCGCAGCCCGCCCCTCCTAGCTCTAGCCCCGCCCGGTCAGCCGCCCATGCGCTTGCCGGCCGCGGCGCGATCGAGACGGTCGAGGATCCACTTCGCCTCACGCGATTCTTCGGCCCGTCCGGCCTCGCGGGCCGCGTTGAAGATGAAGTTCCAGATCTCCCGCGCGTCGGGATCGAGGACCGCCGCATCTCTCGCCGCGTCCGTCGCGTCGCCGAACCTGCCCATCGACGCGAGAACCGCCGCGCGATTCAGATGCAGCCCCGCGGTCCACGGCTCGCGCTCGATCGCCCGGTGATAGGCTTCGAGCGCTTCGACGGGCGAGCCGAGGGTCCAGGTCGTGCGACCGAACTCGGCCAGCGCTTTGACGTCCCGCGGATCGCCTTCGAGCATCTTGCGGAACACGTCGCGCGCTTGGGCGACCTCGCCCTTCGACGCGAGCGCCTGACCGAGCGCGAACTGCGCCTCGCGATGGCTGGCGTCCTTGTCCAGGGTCCGGCGCAACTCGGCGATCGCATCGTCCCAGCGCGCCTGGAGCGCATAGGTCTTGCCTAGATAGAATCGGGTGTCCGTCGTGTCGTGCCCCAGCTCCACCGCCTCGAGGAACTCGTCGACCACGTCGTGCCACAGGGAAACCCGCACCTGCTGTGGCTTGTCCTCCGCGACGAGGAACGCGGCCCGGCCGCGATAGAACGCCTGCTCGCCCGGACTCATCGCCGCAAGCTCCTCGGGCCACACGGCAGCGACCTCGTAGCCGTGCCGATCGTCGCGGGCGACCTCGATGCTCCGGCGGATCCAGTGGTCGGTGAACTCGGTGAACCGCTGATCGTCCGGCTCGCCGCGGCGCATGTGGCAGGCCACGCAGTCATCGGGAGTTCCGCCGGTGGCCGCGCGGCTCCCGTGCTCTTCCCCGCAGTCCGCTTCGACGTGGCAACCGAGGCACTTGCGTCGGAACAGGTCGGCCGGTCGCTCCTCGTGGTACACGGTGATGTGTGGGTTGTGGCACGTCAGACATTCGAGCTTGCCGCCGCTCTCGGTGAAGCAGCGGCTCAGGATCATCCGGTCGGCCTGCGACGACAGCCCGAAATCATGCTGCGTCTTCTCGATCGAGGAGAAGGTGATCGCGACGTCGGTCAGGAGCTGCCCCGGGCGGAAGTCCGGAAACTCCCGGCCCGGTCGTAGCACGCGTTTCGTCGTCTTCGAGTCCGCGAGATGGCACTGGGAGCACAGATGCAGCCTCTGTTGCGGCGACAAGCGGCGCGGGTTCACGATCGTCGGGTCGAGATCGCCCGTCGCCGTCCGCCGCCCGTCGCTCCATCGCGCCACGTGGAGCGCGCCCGGTCCGTGGCAGCGCTCGCAGTCGATCCCGTGCGGGATCGGCTCCTCGAACAGGTTGCGCTCGCCGGGGACGAGCTTCATCGCGCCGTTGTGGCAGAACAGGCAGCTCGTCGAGATCTCACGGCCGAAGTGATCGTTCTTGACCTCGAAACCCGGACACAGATCCCACTTCGACGCCTGCGGGTACCAGCAGATCGGCGCCTGGAACAGCCGATCGTCGAGCGTCACCAGGTACGATCGGTTGTGATGGTTCGAGCCGACGACCCACTCGAGCTCGCGTTCGTCGGAAGCGACTTCGCCGCCACGGGAGTCGACCATGTACTGGCGCTGGTAGTACTTCCCATCGCGCTCGGTCATCTTGTAGCGCAGCCCGGTCTCCTCCACGGCGAATTCGTTGTTGCGGTGGAAGTCCTCGACGGCACGCGCCGGCGACATCGGATAGAACGACCGGCCCATGCCGGTCTGCGCGTAGGTCGTCGCGATGTTCAGGTGGCACGGCTGACATTCCCCGGCGCCCACGTAGCTCACGGCGGGGTCTTGGTTCAGGAAGGGCGGGGGCTGGGTGGCGGTCGATGCGCGGTCGCTCCCCTTGCAGGCGAGCCCGACCAGGCTCGATCCGAGCACGAGAGCAAGAATTCCCCCTGTGAAGCGAAGTTTCACCGCACTCATCCGCCCCCGCCCGCGACGATCAATATATACGCGGGTTGTCGGCGGATGGGCGGGGCGAGCTACGGGAGCCCATAGATCCAGCCCTCCACGCGGACACGGTCCGCGTTCTCCGGGGCCAGCTCCGTGGGGATGCGGTCGGCCTCGCCGGTGAGGACGGCAGCGGCGGCCATCCGGGCGGCGAGCACCGCGTCGAGCGCGTCGCGGCGCGCAAGGCATGCTCCGCGCTCTGCCCCGGTCACCTCGACCGGGAGCCAGTCGAGCCGGGCGAGCGCCGCAAGGAGCGCGCCGCACCGCCCCTCGTCCACAGCGCCATCGGCGCGGAGCGTCCGGGCGAGCGCGCCCGGGTAGACCTCGAGCAGCCGTCGACCGAGTGCGCTCTCGAATGGCCGGATCGCATAGCGTGAGCGGTCCTCCGCGATCATGCGTACGCCGTGGTACGTCATCGGCCCGAGGTCCGGGTTGACCCGATGTAGCGGCGAGAACGCGCGGGCGTGCTCGTCCGTCCATCGCTTGGGCTCGCCGTGCGCTTCGCGGTAGTCCTGCAAGGCGACGAGGAAGTCCGGCCGGGTCATCTTCTCGAGCCGGCGTGCCAAGCCCCACCAGCCGTCTTCGGGAAACGGGCCGCCGAGCAGGCGCTCGGCGAAGCCGATCGGCAGCCCGAACGGGAAATCGAGGCCGATCGCCTCGGCCGTCATCAGCTGGCGGTCGGGGTTGCGCAGGCGAGCTTCGAGACCGTGACGGCCGGTCGGCTCGACGCGTGTCACCCGGAGACGCGCGCCGTCCAGCTCGACGAGCGCGAGCCAGGTGCCGTAGCGTGAATCGCGCATGTCGCCGCTGTAGTCCGCGCCGGCGAACACACGCGTGCCGGCGCGTGCGGCCGGGCGAGGGAGGGGCGCCGGCTCGGGTCGATCATCTTGCCGGATCGGCGGCTCGCTCTCGGGGGTGCGGGTCTCGACGCGATCCTCGGGGTCCGGTGCCCACCCCGCGGCAACCGCGGCATCGAACACCTCCCGGAAGAGCGCGACGTCAGCCGCTGGCCAGCCGGGGTCGCAGCACAACAGGACCCGCGGCGGCTGACGCGAGGGCGCGAGCGGCGTGTCGAACCGATGCTCCGTGGAGAGGTCGATCCACGCCGACCCGGACGACACCGCCATGCGCAGCCCGATGACGCGGCTCAGCCCGACGAACCGCTCCGACCGCGCGGTGTGCAGGGAGCTTGCCGGGTAGAAGACCGCGACCAGATCACCCAGCCGTAGCCGTCCGGCCGCACGGGCGCCGGCGAAAACGTGGCACGGCATCCCCTCGTGCCACAGGTTCGGGTAGCGCGCCCGCGTGTCGTTCCATTCCAGCGCGCGCAGGATCCAGCGCGACCGGCGGACGACCTCGGCGACGTGCTCCACTGGATCTCCTCCTCGAGGGCGGATCGGGCCTCCGGATGGTCGGCCCCCTCGACGAACGTGTCAGGCACAGCCCCCGATCGGCCCGGTGGAATCCTCGGGCAAGCTCCCTGTATGCTGAATCCGGTCGAGAGAACAGGAGCGAGCCGATGCGATTCGAGCGTTCGTACGTCCCCTATGGTGCCTACTGGAGCACGCCGTTTACCAAGTGGCAGGGCAGCCTCGCCGGCCATCACGCGCTGACGCTCGCGGCACAGGCCGCGCGCAAGGCGCTCGCCGCGCGGGACCTGCCGGTGGCGGCGCTCGATGGCGTCGTGCTGGGCCTGACCGTCCCGCAAAAACACACGCTCTACGGCGGGCCATGGCTCGCCGCGCTCGTCGGAGCGGACCGTCTCACCGGGACGATCGTGTCACAGGCCTGCGCGACCGGCGCTCGCACGATCGCGACGGCGGCGGCCGAGGTCGAGCTGGGCGGCGATCGCACGGTGCTCGCGATCACGGCCGACCGCTGCAGCAACGGCCCGCACATCTACTACCCGAACCCGGAGGGGCCCGGCGGCACTGGAGACAAGGAGGACTGGGTCCTCGACAGCTTCGGCCATGATCCGTGGGCTCGTAACTCGATGATCGAGACGGCTGAGAGAGTCGCCGCTGAGCAGAAGGTCACCCGCGAGGAGCAAGACGCCCTGACGCTCCTGCGCTACGCCCAGTACCAGGACGCGCTCGCCGACGGCCAAGCGTTCCAACGCCGGTACATGCTCCTGCCGTTCGAGGTCGCCGACGAGAGGAGTGGCAAGATCGTCGCGCGCGTCGATGGCGACGAGGGTGTGTTTCCGACGACCGCCGAGGGCCTGGCCCGCCTGAAGCCCGTGCTCCCGAACGGCACCGTGACCTTCGGGAGCCAGACCCACCCCGCCGACGGCAACTGCGGCATGGTCGTGACGACCCGGGAGAAGGCCCGTGCCCTCTCGCGCAACGCGGATCTCGAGGTCCGCCTCCTCGCCTACGGCCAGGGGCGCGTGGCCAAGGGACTCATGGCCGAGGCCACCGTGCCCGCCGCGCGCGATGCGCTCCGCAGCGCGAACCTCGAGCTTCGCGACGTTGCGGTGGTCAAGACCCACAACCCGTTTGCGGTGAACGACCTGTACCTGGCCCGCGAGCTGGGCCTCGCGGCCGACCAGTTCAACCGCTACGGCTCGTCGCTGATCTTCGGCCATCCACAGGGCCCGACCGGCATGCGCCTCGTCCTCGAGACGATCGAGGAGCTCGCGATGCGTGGCGGCGGTCGGGGTCTGTTCGTCGGCTGCGCCGCGGGCGACACGGCCGCGGCGATCGTGCTGCAGGTGGGCCGCTGAGCCGCGGACGCACGCTCGTCGGTTCTGCCGTTCTTGCGTCGCTCGCCGCGATGCCGGCCGCCGCTCGCAAGATCGACGTCGATGGGCATCGCCTGTACTGCAACGTCCGCGGCAGGGGCGACGCGATCGTCGTGTTCGACTCGGGCCTCGGCGAGACGCACGAGGCTTGGCGCTGGGTCTGGCCCGACGTCACCAAGTTCGCGCGCGTGTTCCTCTACGACCGTGCGGGGATCGGGCGGAGCGACCCGGCGCCCGCCCCACGATCGAGCGATCGCATCGTCGAGGAGCTGCATGGTCTGCTTGCGGCCGCCGGCCTCGCCGGCCCGTACGTCCTCGTCGGACACTCGTTCGGCGGGCTCAATGTCCAGTTGTTCGCGAGCCGCTACCCCGGCGAGGTCGCGGCGGTCGTGCTCGTCGAGCCTACACCGGTCGAGTTCCCGTCTCGCGAGAACGACCTGCTGTCCGAGTTCGCGCGAGCGAAGCTCACGACGTCGCGCGGTGTGAGTGGAGAGGGCGTGCGACTCGAGTGGGCGTCGGTGCAGGCGAGCGCGGAACAGGTTCGCGCTGCCCGGCCCTTCCCACCGATCCCGGTGACGCTGCTCTCGTCGACGCGGCCCGAGGAGACTCCGGCGTTCCAGCGAGCGTGGGCCGGGATGCAGCAGGACCTGGCGTCGGACCTCGACGCGCGGTTGCATCTCGTGACGAACCGCTCCGGTCACTACATCCAGTTCGACGCCCCCCAGCTCGTCGTCGACGCGATCCGGGAGGCGGTCCGCCGCGGACATTGACTCTGGCGGTCAGCCGGCCGGGGAACGCGCGCGCCGCGCTCGGACGCGGACGAGTTGCCGCGGCGCAACCCGGATCTCGCTCGCGTTCGCTTCGCACTCCAACACGAGCGAAGCTGTCGTAGGTGGTCCGGTGGAGCACACGCCATGCCTTTCACAGTTGGCCAGCTGGTTGCGGTCCCGTGCACGGTCGAGCGAGGCTCCGTCACCGGTGAGGTGCTCGTTACGATCGACCTCCCCGGCGAGCGACTGTCCGGATTCGTCCGCAGCGACCTCGTCGACGGCACGACCGTGCGGGCGATCGTCGCCGCGGTCGGCGGCTCGTCCATGACCGTGGAGCTCCCCGGTTCCTTCTTCATCCGCGCGACGAGGCGGGCCTCCGTGCCCGTGGGCTGGGCCGCTTCCCACCTGCGTGGCCTCCCAACCCGTGCGCGCCCGCGCCCCTGAGGCGCTCGGCGATCGTTGGCGCGAAGGGCGCCCCGCTGGCAGCGCTACCATGGTCGCCGGGGGACCGAGCACGATCGTGAACACGACGGCTCTCGATGCGGCGAAGGTGGTGCTCCGGCGTACCGCCGCCCGGATCGCCGTGGTCGGCGCCAGCAACGATCCGTCGAAATACGGCAACATCATCGTCCACAACCTCGGAGCCCACGGCCACGAGATCCTCCCCGTCAACCCGAAGGGCGGCCGGATCGCGGGTCTCCGGACATACCGGTCGCGCCGAGATCCCGCCGCCCGCGGTCACGCGCACGATCCTGCAGGACGCCGCCACGGCCGGGATCGGGATCGTGTGGCTCCAGGACGGCAGCTTCGACGACGCCGCGCTCGAGGAGGCACGGGTCGCCCCGTTCCAGACCGTTCACAACGCGTGCATCATGGTCGTCGCGCGAGCGCTCTCCGCCGAGAGGAAATAGCCCGAGCGTGTTGCTCATCGGCCCGTTGTTCTTTCTGCCCGCGATCGTATCGGCGTTCCTGCTTGCGGTGATGTGGGCGAGCGGGCTCCTGTCCCGGCCGATCCTGCATCTCGCCTGGTTCGTCGTTGCGCTGATCGGTCAGTTCGGCGCGCTTCCATACTCGCCCCGCTGGGCGGCGGCCCTGGCGCTTCAGTCCGCCCTGGCGGTGCGGCTCGCGATCCTGTGGAAGCTCGACTCGTGAGATCGGTCAAGCTGCGGGATCGAGCACGACCTTCAGCGTGAGGCCTCCCGCGGCGGCGAGGCGGAACCCTCGCGCGGCTTCCGCGAGAGGCAGGCGATCCGTGATCATCGACGTCACATCGATGCTTCCTGCGGCGATCAAGCCGAGCGCCGCGCGCATGTCGTCGGGCGGGCCGGCGTAGGTGTGCACGATCCCGACGCCGCGCCTCCAAATGTCGTGGGCCGAGAGCGAAAGGGTCTCGCCAGGCGGAAGGGGCGCGAAGAAGAGCACGCTTCCACCATCGTCGACGAGCGACAGCGCCTGCTCCATCGCCGAACGCGCGGCGGCGCAGACGATGACCCGCTCGGGAAGCCGGCCCTCGTTCGCCCCGCGGATCCGGGCGGCGAGATCGGGCGCATCGGCCGGGAGCGCCAGCTCTGCGCCGAAGCGGCGCGCGGCGTCGAGCCGGGCCTCGCTCACGTCGATCGCGACGACGCGCGCGGCGCCGCTCGCCCGCGCGTACTGCACGTGGAGCAGCCCCGAGACGCCGCTCCCGATCACGGCGACGACGTCGCCCGCGCGCACCCCGGCGAGCCGCTGGCCGCGCACGACGCAGGCGAGCGGCTCGACGAACGACCCCTGCTCGAAGCTCAGGCCGTCCGGCAGGCGAAGCGTGCCGAGCCGCACGTTCTCGGCCGGCAGCCGGACCAGCTCGGCGAATCCGCCGGGCTCGAAGCGAGTCGCGTGGAGTGTCGGGCAGACGGCGTGGCGGTCGGATCGACAGTACCGGCACGTGCCGCACGGCACGTGATGCGTGGCGTTGATGCGGTCCCCCGGCCGGAACCCCTCGACGCCGCGGCCGACCTCCTCGACGACGCCCGCGACCTCGTGGCCGAGCACGACCGGCGCTTTCGGAACCCGATACCACTCCATGAGGTCCGAGCCGCAGATCCCGCTCGCGCGAACGCGCAGCAGGACCTCGCCCGGTCCGATCGCCGGTAGCGGCCGCTCCTCGATCCGTACGTCGCTATTGCTGTAGTAGACCGCGACCCGCACCGGCCTTCTCCTCTTGGTAGAGCTCGAAGGCCTCGCTCACGCCCGTGCCACCATGGACCACCGCGCGTACGGCGCGGATCATGCCGACCGGGCAGTCGGACTGAAAAATGTTGCGGCCCATGTCGACACCGGCTGCGCCCGCCTGGACGGAATGGAACGCGAGCTCGATCGCATCGCGCTCGGCGACCTTCTTGCCCCCGGCCACGACGATCGGCACGGGCGTGTCGCGGACGACCTGGTCGAACCCGTCGCAGTAGTACGTCTTGACCATGTGCGCCCCGAGCTCGGCGGCGATGCGCGAGGCCAGGCCCAGATAGCGCGCGTCGCGCGCCATGTCCTTGCCCACAGCGGTCACGGCGAGCACCGGAACGCCGTGCCGCTCTCCCTGATCGACGAGCGTCGCCAGATTCGTCAGGCTCGTCCGCTCGCCCTCGGCGCCGACGAACACGGACAGCGTGACCGCGGAGGCGTTGAGCCGCAACGCGTCCTCGAACGCCACCGTGAGACTCTCGTGCGACAGCTCGCGCAGAACGCTCGTCCCACCCGACACGCGCAGGACGATCGGCACGTCGGATTCAGGCGGCACGCAGCGCCGCAGGACACCGCGCGTGAGCATCAGCGAGTCGGCGTGCGCGAGGAGCGGGGCGATCGTTCGGGCGGGCTCTTCGAGCCCGGTCGTCGGCCCGAGAAAATAGCCGTGGTCGATGGCCAGCATCACCGTGCGGTTCGTCCCCGGCATGAGGATCCTCGACAGACGGTTCTTCATTCCCCAGTCCATACCGTGCCTCGTCGCGGCTCGCTCGCGCGCCGCGTCCCGCTGTCCCTCAATCTACCAAGGATCCGACCATCGAGTGCCGAGCCCCGGCCCGAGGAGCAGGGCGTTGGCGAGCAGGCGCCGCGTCCCGAGCGTCCACCCGCGGAACTCGGGCGGGCTCAGGAACAGGATCACCTGCCCGCGGCCCCGGCCCTCGCGGGTCACATACGCCGTTTGGGCCAGGCGTCCCGCGGCCTCGGGCCACAGGAGGCCACCGAGATGCAGCCGCCCGGGATCGGCATACCGCGCGGCGACCTCGACCGGCGGCGCCGCGACGAGCGCGTCGGACGACGTTGCGAGAACCGGCAGCTCCGACGACAGTCCCCAGCCGAGCCAGTGGTCGCGATCGAGTTCGGCGCGCAAGAACGTGCCGCGGGGCGAGAACGCCCGCAGACGCCGGTCGGCCCACGCGAGGTCCGGCTCTCCCGGTGCGCTCTGGCCCGGGGCGAGGAACGGTGCGAGCCATTCGGCGAGCGTCACGGTGGACTCGGCCGGCGTGCCCTGCACGTGTCCGTCCGCGAACGGCCGGGCCCCGGCCCCGAGCAGCGGAGCGACGTCGTACGGTCCCTGGCGCAACTGCGGCTCGGCTTCGGCCGCACGGGGTCGCCGCCGCTCTGCGGGGCCGGGCCTCGCTCCGTCTTCCTTTTCCTTCGGCGCCGGGGCGACCTGCAGGCCGTCCGCGCGCATCGGCCCTCCCGCCACGACCGCCTCGGGACCGAGACCGAGCACCGGAGGCGGGTGGGTGGCGAGGGCCTGGGCGCGCAACCGGGCCTTGGTCAGCCCGGTCTCGGTCGCGGCGAGGAACTCCGCTCCACTCCCGATGCCGATCGCCGTGCCGCCCGCCTCGACCCACCGCACGAGCGACTCGACCCCGCTCGTGCCGATCACCGCGCGATAGTCGACCCCGATCGACGGGGGGAACACGAGGACGTTGTACCGACCGAGATCGGTCGACGCGAACCGGCCGACGTCGATCCCGTTGAAGCGCATGGAGACGACTTCGTCGAGCAGGTGCCAGATCGCCCCGTAGTCGCTCGGCGACACGGGCCACCCGGTCAAGACGCCGATTCGCGGCGCGACGAGCGAGTGAAAGTAGCTTCCGCCGAGATCGGGTCCTTCCCCGCCGTACGACGTCGTCACGGCCCGAACCTCGATCGCTCGGCGCTCCGCGATCTCCGCGAGCTGCCGCTCGACGTCAGCCGGGGCCCCCTCGCGACGCACGACGAGCGAGCCTCGCAGCCACTCGCGGTCCGCGACTCGGAACGGCTTCTCAGCGACGCGCACCGGGATCCCGCGTTGCAACAGATCGGCGAGGGCCGGCGGCGCACCTTCGGCGATCCCGTCGACGACGTACGCCACGGGGTCCCGGGCCGTCACGAGCGAGCCCTGCGCCACGGGGATCTCCCCGGCGATCCAATCCGCGCTCGGCTTCTCGTGGGTCCAGTACGCCTCGACGTCGTACGCGAGTGGCAGCGACCACGCCGTCACCTCGTACAGCCGCGTCCCGCGCCCGCGCTCGAAGTACTCACGCTCCTCGCGCAGGAAGCGCGCCTCCATCGGGATGTGCGGATCGAGAAGCTGACGTACGAGCGCCCCCGCCGGCTGGTCCAGCGGAACGAGGTAGACGCCGCCCGAGAATCCGGTGGCGGGGCCGGGCTCGCCCGTTCGTGCGTCGCGCAACCCGCCGACTCGGACCGTGCCAGCACGCGGGCCGAGCACGTCGATCCCCTGTGCGCGCAGCAGACGCGCCAGGGCGTCGGTACGCTGCGGATGGCGCCCGCGCGGCAGCACCCAAGCCGCGGGCCATTCGCGGCCCGCACGCGCCGATACTTCGCGACGATGACCAACGTAGTCGGAGAGCACGTCTCGACGGTTCGTCGAAAGCGTCGTCAAGTTCGCCAGCGAGCTCGTCAGCTGGTGCTGCACCGCTTCGGGGTACGTTCGCGTCGAGCCGTCCCGTTTCTTGACCAGCGTACCGTCGGTCGAGGACATCTCGTAGAGGATGCCGATCGCACCCAGGTAACTCGCCCACGACGACCCGTACCCTGGAAAGAACTCCTCGTTCCATTCGCGCGTGTAGTAGGGGAAGCCGAGGGAGTCGAGCGCCCGCGCCTGGTCCGCGGCGAAACGCTCGCCCCATTTCTCGGAACGTGCCGGCTGATACGGGTTGAACGGATGACGCGGCGGGGAGAACAGATACGACTCGTCGGCTCCCATCTCGTGGCTGTCCACGACGAGCTGGGCATTCCACGACGCGATCACGCCCGACCGCTGGCTCTCCGGCTGCACGAGGCTGAACCAGTCCCGGTTCAGGTCGAACAGGTAGTGGTTGCCGCGACCCCACGGCCAGACGGTCGTGTGGGAGAGGTCCTCGGTATCCGCGTTCGGGACCGCATGGGCGAACGATACCGTCTGGGCCAGGTATCGCTCGCGTCCGTCCGGGTTCTCGCATGGGTCGATGAGCACGACCAGGTCCCGGCGCAGGCGCGTCGCCTCGTCGTCCTCGCCGGCGACGAGCCGATACGCCAGCACGGCCGCGGCGTCGGCGCTGCTCAGCTCGTCACCGTGGATCGAGTAGGCCATCCACGCGACCGCTTTTGCCGGCTCGAGGACCCCGGCGTCGGCCGATGCGTCCCGCCCCCGCGGGTCGAGGCGCCGCGCGTGGGCGGCCCGAAAGTCGTCGAGGGTCGCGATCGTCGCCTCGTCCCCGATCGCCAGGTACACGAGCTCCCGCCCCTCGTGCGAGCGGGAGTAGGTCTCGAGGCGGCAGCGGGGGGACGCTTCGTCGAGCGCACGGAGGTACGCGAGCAGCTCCGCATGACGGAGCGGGCGCGCTCCGGGGTCGATCCCGATCACCTGCCGCTGCGTCGGGATCCGCGGGTCGAAGCGGGCGTCCGGGAACAGCTCGGCGGGCGTCCGGCCCGACGGACCGTCGGCGGCCACCGCGGCTGCCCATCCGAGGCAGGCCGTCACGATCCCGAGCGCGACCACTCCCCGTCTTCCTCGTCCTCGTACCATGCGTTCCCCCGCGCCGATCGCCGCGACCGGACGCGTCATTGTAAGGGAACCCGGGGACACTTCCCCTTCTGCCGCACTTGACGGTCTCCCGCCGAGCGTGCAACGTGCCTCGTTCGGCGCGGGCGAAGCGCCCGCGGCCCATTGGTCGCTCCGAGTCGGGGCGCAGGGAGTTCGCATGTTCGACAGAAAGAGCTTCTGGCTCGCGATCCCGATCGTGGCCGCGCTCGGCATGACCGCGTCGGCGGAGGGCTTCTACGCCGGGGCGAGCTGGCTGAGCACGGGCGCCGAATTCGAGACCGCCTTCGACGATTTCGACACCGACGACTCGGGTTGGAAGGTGTTCGCCGGTGCGGACTTCACGACGTTCCTGGGCGTCGAGCTAAGCTACCGCGATCTCGGCGATTTCTCGGACTCGAGCGGCTCGAACACGTTCGACGCGGAGCTGACCGTGTACGACGCGTCGGTCCGCGGCTTCCTGCCGGTCGGCCGCGCGATCGAGCTGTTCGCCAAGGTCGGCTATTCCAACCTGGCCACGGACTTCGTGGCGAGCGACGGATCGTCGCCGATCTCGGGTGACGCTGACGAGTGGGAGCTGTTCTACGGCTTCGGTGTGGGGATCAAACTTGGGGAGAGTTTCGGGCTGCGAGCGGAGTGGGAGGAGTGGGACGTCGACACGTCGTTGAACTCCTTCTCGGCCGGCGCGTACATCCGGTTCGGTGGAAAGTAGTCCGGCGAGACGCGGCGGGTGGTCGACCGGCCGCCCCGTCCGGCTCAGAACGGAGCGCTGAGCACGAGGCGCGCTGCGCTGATCCCGTCGCCGAAGCGGTAGCTGAGACCGATCCGCGGCATGCGGACCTTCCAGTAGGCGAACGGTGGGCGCGTGCCGAACGTGACCCCGATCTCCCACTGCGCCTTCATCTCGAGCTCCCCGGCCTGCCGAAACGCGTCGAGCGACTGGAAGTACAGGTAGCTCACGGCGAACACACCCGCATCGACCGGCCGCCCGTGGATCGAGAACCACAGCGGCTGGGTCAACTCGATGCCGGTCTCGAACTCGCTGTAGTCGTCCGCCAGGACCCTGCCGTCGCCGGTGATTCCCGCCCACATCAGCCGATTCCCGAGCCGCCCCTCCAGCTCGTGCCACGGGAAGCTCAGCGTGCTCTCGATCCCGGCAGAGTAGACCCAGGTCTCGCTCCCGCCGGAGAGGTCCCACGCCTTGCCGCCCTCGGCGAACGGCGCAAGACTCCAGTTCGAGCGAACCGGCACCTCGAAGCGCAGGCCCGGAACGAAACTCACCGTGCTGACCTGGTCGCGCACCTCGGCGTCGACGAAATCAGACGGCTTCAAGTCGAGGAACCCGAACGTGACGGGCAGCGTGAGCTTCCAGCCCCAGCTGGCCTCGTCGACCGCGGGTAGACCAACGCTGATCGGGATGCGGTAGATGACCACGCTGCGGCCGTTCACGTCGTAGACACCCGACCCGGCCTGGCTCGCGAACGCGAAGTGCAGGAGGTTCGAGTTCTCCGCGCGCACCTCCTGGGCCACCGCCGCGGGCGGTGACGCGAGAAAGGCCGTTGCGAGGAGGAGCGGGAGTAGGGCTCGAGAACGCACGGTGCGCGCGCCAGCATACCACCCTGCGCGGCGGGCGTTCTTTGTGCGAGACGAGCTCGTGAACGGTATCGAGAAGCCGACGCAGGTCCCATGGTCCGACCAGCGTGCGATCGGCACCGAACTCGCTGGCCAGGTTGAGCCAGCCATTCCGACCGCTCCGCGTCGAGGTGGCCAGGATCGGAATCGGGTTCCCGTCGCGCCGCAGCGAAACGATGATCTGCAGCCCACCGATCTCCGGCGCGCCGATGTCGGTAATCACGAGATCGATCCGCTCCGAGCGGAGCAGCGGCAGCACGTCCCGGCCATGGGGTCGCGGGCAGAACGACGTGTCCCGCGCGGGAGAGCGTGCGCTCGAGCATTCGCCGAATGAACGGATCATCGTTCACGACGAGGATCCGCGCCATGCGCCCGCCTTTCTGTCGTCGATGCTCCAGCGCGCGCCGGATCGCCGCGTTGATCTCGCGGATGATCGTGGCGTCTTGCAGGGATTCCGCGATGCCCATCGACCGCATCCCTACGCGCCCGACCGCGACCGGCCCGGGTCGCCCTCGCACCGTGAACTACGTTGGGAGACGTTCGGCCAAGGTGCCTTGGCCGGGTGCGCCAGATTGCGTGGAAATCGCGTCAGGTCAGCCGGCGGCGTTGCGGTATGCGAGCGGAGAGGTCCCGGTCCAGCAGCGGAAGGCCCTGTGGAAAGTGCTCGGCTCGGAATAGCCCAGGAGGAACGCGACCTCGTACACGGCCAGGTCGCGCCCCCGCACCATGCCGATCGCCAGGTCCCGTCTCACTCCGTCGAGCACCGCCGCGTAGGACGTGCCGCCATCGCGGAGTCGCCGCTGGAGCGTCCGCCCGACCACACCGAGGTGAGCCGCGACGCTCGCGAGATCGACACGTCCATCGCGCAGCGCGATCCAGAGCGCTTGGCGCACACGATCCTGGAACGAGTCCGCCGTGGGCAGCGTGCGCAGCAGACGCTCGGCCAGGTCGTCCAGGTAGGCCCCGAGCGTCGCGTCCGCTCCCACCACGGGGAGGTCTAGATCGCGGCCCGCGAAGATCAGCGCGCCCTGGGGCCGATCGAAGAGCAGGTGTTCGCCGAGCACTCGGCGCAGCTCGCCCACGTTCTGCGGCTGTGCGTACGGGAGGTGGACCTCGAGCGGCGTCACGAGCTGACCGAGGACCTCCCGCGCCGCGACGACCGCGAACGCGAGCCGCGCATCGGACCGGTCCCGCGGCGAGTCACCCCGGAGTCGCTCGGTCAGGGTCAGGCGGCCGGTGTCCGGCTCGCGCGCCCATTCGATGGCAACGGCGTCGGTGACGATGCGGCTGTAGCGGGCGAGTCGATCGAACGCCGCCCCGAGCGTCGGGCTGTGGATCATCAGGTAGCCGACGAGGCCGTAGGCGCGCAAAGGCGTCGAGCCGATCACCCGCAGCGGCAGTTCCTCGTCGCCCGTGTGGGCGATCGCAGCGCGCCATAGGGCCCAGAGCTTGCGCACCGGCACTTTGGCGTCGGGATCGGCCAGCTCGACTTCGGCGAGGCCGGCGCGCCGCAGCAGTTCGTCGCGATCGAGCCCGAGCTCGCCGGCGCGATTCAACAACAGCAACGGCAGTCTGGCGAGTCCGCACGGCTCGAACGGGGTTGGGCGATCCACGGGTTCAACCTTGCCGGCCGGCATGTTGCACGGCACGAGCCGGCAAGGCAAGCCCGGAAGGGCGCCGCGGCGCTCAACCGAGCAGCGCGGCTGCTACGGGCAGGGTGCGAAGTTCGGTCGCTCGGCACCGCCGCTGCGATAGCCCTTCGTTCCCTCCTCCTCGATACGGTTTCGGGCGGTGATCAGGAAGAAGTAGCCGGCGTCGGGCAACGGCACGTCCGCCACCGCTGCGAGCGGCAGCACGATGTCGGCTTCGAGACACTGACCCGTGTCGCCGGAGGCCAGGCTGGAGAACGCATTGCGATACAGTCCGTACGTTCCGGCGGACGCTTCGGGACTCCAGCGGATCGTGTCCTTGACCTTGAAGCGGACGCCGGTGACCTCGCCGGGCGGTCTGTACGCCGCCGTGAACGAGCCCGCGAGCTGAAACGACGCGCTCGCGAGCCCGACGCCGACGACCCCGTCGCCGATCGCGTCGAGCGTGATGCGGTAGCCTGCCGAGGTCAGCACCGTGCCCTGGCGCGGGTTTCCTCCTGCGTTGAACGCGCTCGACTCGATCTCGTAGCTCGCGCTCGACTGCGCCAGCGCCTGTGCGGTCGAGAGCGACACCAGCACGATCGCGATCATGTGCTTCATCACGACCCTCTCGTCAGCGGCTCATCACGAGCACGCGGATCGCTCCCGTTCCATCGGCGAGCGGCTCGAGCGCCTTGCCGATCACTGTGCCCTGCATCGCGCCCTCTCCGACCCGCATGGCGTGGCCCGGCGTGGGTGAGGCCATGAGCAAGTCGTTGGGCTGGATCGAGCCGTAGCTCGCGTCGACCTTGCAGGTCACGATCGTGCCGGCGAGCGCGATCGGCGCGATTCCGCTCCAGAGCGTTCCCGCCTCGCCGGCCACGATTCCGGCTACGCCGGGGTCCGCCGTGCGGCCCGCGCGCCGCAGGGTTCCCGGGCTCGACAGGTCGTTGGCCAGGACGTCGCCCGCGAGGACCGACTCGCCGATCGGGACGGCGACCGAGCCGGCCGGGAGCCCAGGCGCGACGGCGGCGATCGTCGTGGTACCGACCGCATCGGCTACCGTCGGCCGCGGCCTCTCGCGCCGGTCCTGCCCTGCGCCGGGAGGAGACGGGCGGTCGACCTCGGGATCGCGACGATCGGCCGCGGGCCCAGCCGCGACGCGCTCGGCGTGCGACGCGCGGTTCTCGGGCGAGAGGATCTGCGCGTCGGCGACGGCGCGCTCGCGACCCGCGGCGGCCATGCCGATCGCGAACTGCAGCGCCGCAGCGCCGGCCTGCTCTTGCTGTTTGTCGGGATCCCGCTTCCGTTCCATGGCCAGAAACCGTGCCTCGGCTGTATGGCGCGCGAGCTCCGGCCGCGCAGCGAACTCCCGCTCGTGCGCTTCCATCGAAGGAATCGGGGCATCGGTGTGCTTGGCCTGGACGACGCTGACGCGCTCGAAGCCGACCCGCAACCCTGCCACGAGGTAGTCGAACGCCACGTCCGGCGTGTCCTCGGGTCCCCGTACGACGAGCTCGGTCGTGCTGAGCGACTCGACGTAGAGCGGCACGGCGGCGCCGCGCGCCGTCAGGTGGGCCGTGAGGCCGAGGTCGGGATTCGTGACCCAGCGGAACGTCTCTCCGAGCGTGATGCGTGCCTCGCCGCGCTCGAGGCGCGCGGTGCCACGCGTGTACGTGCCGACCTCGTCCCCCTCGAGGGCGTTGTACGCGATCAGCTTGTCGGCCTCGTAGGGATGATTCTGGACGAACGCCTTCGTCCCGTTGCCGTAGAGCGTGTAGCTTCCGAACGAGAGGTAGGCTTCGGTGTCGTAGCCCAGGGTGGTCAGGTGTCGGAAGATCCCGCCGGCGTAGCTGCCGTACGCGTCGATCCCGGTGTCGCCGATACCGACGTAGGCGTGGCCGCTGTAGGGCAGGTCCGTGAAGTATCCACCGGCCCCGGATTCGTCGAAGCTCCCGAAGCCCTTGACGCCGTAGCCTCCGGCAGCAATGTCGGCGGTGCCCGCCGAGTCCGAATCATAGAAGACCCCGCCGGTGAACGGACCGCTCGCGGAGACCCCGTAGCCGCCGGCGCCGAGATAGGCCCAGCTCCCGTCATCAGTGTCCTCGAAGCGACCACCCCAGGACTCTCCGAATCCCTCGACGCCACCGTAGCTCGTCCCCGACGCACGGGCTGCGTAGGCGAATGCGCGTGGGGGATCGAAGAGTCCGAGACCGGGTAGCTCGAAATACCCTCCGGCCTCGAGGCCCGAGGCGTCGATGCCGCGGTCGGCGTAGCCCAACCGCGCTCGACCGCTGTTGTTTCGGTCGGAGAACAAGCCGCCGGCGACATCGCCGTACCCTTGCACGCCGATGTCGCCGAACGCCAGGTAGGCCTCGTCGGTGTACGACGCCGAGGTTCCGTTGCGGAAGATCCCACCGGCGTAGGTTCCGTAAGCGTCGATGCCGGTGTCGCCGTGTGCGAGGAACGCCTCACCGCTGTAGACCGTGTCGTTGAACCGCCCACCCGCCCCACTCGGCCAGGAACCGAACGCGTCGATGCCGTAGTCGCCGAAACCGAGGTAGGCCTGGCCGGTTCCGCTCGAGTCCACGAAGCGCCCGCCGGCCCCGCCGACGGCGCCGAAGCCGAACGCATCGACGCCAAAGGGGCCCTGCCCAATCCAGGCCTGGCCGCCGCCGTCCGTGTCCAACGCGATGATCCCACCGCCGGGCCCGGTCGCCTGCAGGGCGACTCCCGGCGTCCCAGCCGGCGCACTGATGGCCAGGACTCCGTACTTCGCTTGGACAGTGCTCGACGTGTCGAGAAACTGCGCCGCCGTCCGACCCTCGAGCGAGCGCGCGTTCAGCGCGTAGCCCGCGGCGACGATCCGTGTCCGCGGACTCAGCACCTCGGCGCCCACCTGCACCGCGAGCCACACGTCCGCGTAGTTGGCAAAAACACCCGCGAGCGACGTGTACGCGCCGGGGCCCGAGCCATCGCTCACGGTCCCGCTTCCCAGTTGGACGTTGAACAAGCCGCCCGAGACCGCGATCGCCGCGCCGCCGGTGTGCGAGTCGACGAGGATCTCGTCCCCGCCCAGATCGGCCGAGTGGAAGCGGAACACCATGTCGTACGTGCCGGACAACGGGTTACCCAGGTTGTCCCGCAGCACGCCCTGGTAGTTGACGAGTGCCGGTGGCACTGCGGCCAGCGTGAGGCCCGCGACGAGCACGCTCGTTCCCGCAAGCTGGAGTCTGTTCATCGCCGTACCCTCCCTCGACTGGGCCCGGAATCCGGAGCCACGAAGAGGGTGCGGCGATCCTCCGCCCTCGGGCAGAGCATGATCGTGCGTTTTTCTCAGGTCAGAATGCCGCTCTTGAGCGCCTTGGCCACGGCCTCGGACCGCGAGTGGACGTGCAGCTTCTCGTACACGCTGCGGATGTAGTTCCGTACGGTGTTGACGCTGACGTTCAGGCTCTCGGCGGCTCGCTCGTAGCTCCGGCCTTCGCTCAAAAGGCGCAACAGGCGCACTTCCTGGGGGGTCAGGTCATGCTCCACCTTCACCTTCGGCCGCACGCGCTGGAACAACGTCACGACCTTGCGGGCGATCTCGGGCGACATCGGCGCGCCACCCTCGGCGGCCTCGGCGATGGCCTGGAGGATCCGCGCCGGAGGCGTGCGCTTGAGCAGGTAGCCGCACGCGCCGTTGCAGATCGACTCGAAGATCTTGTCCTCCTCGGAGTAGACCGTGAGCATCACGATCTGCGTCGCCGGGAACCGGGCCCTCAGCCGCGCCGCACCCTCGGACCCCAGCATCCCGGGCAGGTGGATGTCGAGGAGCAGCACGTGCGGGCCGGGCGATTCCAGGGTGTACAAGGCCTGCTCGACGGACTCGAACGCCGCCGCGCACCGATAACCCGGCGTGCCGTCGAGCAGCATGCGCAGGCCGTCACGCATCGCGGGGTCGTCCTCGACGATCCCGACATCTAGGACCTCCGTCCCTTGCACATCGCCTCCCGACGTCACGCGGTCCTCCGGTCGGCGGTGCTAAGAATGCAGGCCCACCGGCCGCCAGGGCAGAGCATGATCATGCGTTTTTCGACTCCCCGCGCAGCGGCACCACGATGCGAATCCGCGTGCCCCGTTCCGGTGTCGACTCGACCGAGAGCGTGCCACCGCACTCCGCGGCCCGCGCGCGCATGTTCCGCAGACCGTTTCCTCCGCTCGGCCGGGATCCCCGATCCGTCTCGTCCGGGGTGAAGCCGCGACCGTCGTCGCGAATCTCGACGTTCAGTCTGCCGTCGGCCACGTGGAGGCGCAGGTCGACCTCGCGGGCTCGCGCGTGTCGCGCGACGTTCGTGATCGCTTCCTTCAGGATCAGGTAGGTGTGGCGACGCGGCTCGGCACCCATGCGCACGCTCGCGGAATCCTCGGGCGCCGAAAGGCCCCAGGACACACCCGCCCCGCCGAGCACGTCGGCCGCGAACTCGCGGATGCGCCGGACCACGTGCTCCAGGTCGTCATGCCGCGGGTCGAGGGCCCAGACGATGTCGGCCATCGCGCCGACGAGATCGCGAGCCGAGGACGCGATCTGCGCCAGGCGCTGGCCGGACGCAGGGTGCGCGGTCTCGACCTGGTGCCGGACGAGATCGGACAGCAGCGCGATGCGCGACAGGCTCGAGCCGATGTCGTCGTGCAGGTCGGTGGCGATGCGCGTGCGCACCCGCTCGAGCTGGAGCAGCCGTTGGACGCGCGCGCGGTGGAGCCGCGAAACCGCCAGAGCGAGCGCCGCTCCGGCGAAAGCGAGAAACCAGCCACGCCGCCAGATCGGCGGTAGCACGCGGAAGGCGACGCTCGCCGTTCGCTCGCTCGGCACGCCCTCGGCGTTGACGGCCTGCACCTCGAAGCGGTACCGCCCGGGGGCGAGGCGCGGAAAGAGCACGGAGTGCTCGGAGGTCGCCGCGCCGAACTCCGCGCCCCGACCGGAGAAGCGGAACTGGTAGCGCGGCGGGCCGGCGGGCCTGCCGCCCACGCTCACAAAATCGATTTGCAGGCTGCCTGAAGAAGGACCGAGCGTCAGCCCGGCGACCTCCGACTGGCCGAGCTCGGCCAGCCCGCGCGCCACCCCGGCGACGCGGACCGCGGTGATCACGGGATCGATCGGTGCCTGCGCAGGAACGTCGCCGGGCTCGAGCCGTGCGAGTCCCTGTAGCGTGCCGAACCAGATCGCGCCGTCGCGCGCGCGTAGCCCGGTCGTGACCTCGGAGTTCGGGAGGCCGTCGGCAGTCGTGTAGTGCCGGATCAAGCCGTCGGCCAGGTCCAAGCGATCGACGCCGCGGCCCGTGCCAAGGTACAGCACGTCGTCGACGCCTTCGATGATGCAGCGCACGTGATTGCTCGAGAGTCCGTCGGCCGTGCTGTACTTCGCGGCGAACCGGGGTCGATCGCCGTGCGGCTCGTCCGCGCGCACCAGGCCTCCGCGCGAGCTGGCGATCCACATTCGTCCGTGCCGATCGAGATGAAGGTCGAGGACGTGGCCGCGCGGAACGCCGTCCGCCTGACCCAGCAAGATGATCCCGCTCGGCCGGAGGATCCCTAGGCCGCCGCCCCACAGGCCCATCCACAGGTTGCCTGCGCCGTCGTTCTCGAAGGCCATCGGAACCTGGTTCAGGCCCTGTTCGCGCCCGATGACCCGCAGCGTCCCGGTCCGTCGCTCCCAGCGCGTCAGGTACCCGGGACCCCAGGTGGAGATCCAGACGTCGCCACGCGTGTCCTCGTACAACCGGAACACGTCGTCGCCGCCGAGCCCGTTACGACTCGTGTACACGTGCGCCGGCAGCGTTGTCGCCAAGCCCTCGAGCGTGAGCCCCCCGGTGTAGCGCAGGACGCCGTGCTTCGAGCCCAGCCACCAGTCCCCGGCTCGATCCTGGAAGTCGACCTGGCCCCAACCCCAACCCCACTCGCGGATCGACGGCGGCACGCGTGGCCTGACACTCCGGAACCTCCGGCCGTCGAAACGACCGTATCCCGGACCCGTCACGTAGACATCGAGGGTGCCCGACCGATCTTCGAACACGGATCCGACGCGCACGCCGGGAAGGCCATCCGTCTCGTCGAACGCCGTGAATCCTCTCGCGGCGAGGCGCAACGCTCCTCCGCTCTCGGTGCCGATCCACAGATCGCCGGCGCGGTCTTCGGCCAGCACCTGCACGTGCGGATCGGTCAACCCGGCCTCCCGAGCGAAGGAGCGAAAGACCCATCCGGCTCCGTTCTCGCGCGGTTCCGCCCGGATGAGCGCCCCACCCCCGAGCCACAGCGTTCCGTCCCGGGCGAACTGCAGAGTGGTCAGCCGGTTGGCCGGGAGGCCGTCAGATGTCGTGTAGGTTCGCTCGCAGATCGCCTGGCCCGGCGTGGGCTCAGCGGCGACGAGACACAGTCCGAAGTGGGTCGCGGCCCACACGCGGCCTCCCGGATCGACGGCGAGATCCGAAACGGTGTCCGGCATGCTCTCCGCGGCAGCGAACGACTCGACTCGGCCCTCTCGCACGCGGTGCAGCCAGCGACCCCCGACCCACAGGGATCCCCGACCATCGTCGAGAATCGCCCAGACCGCCGCGACCCACGGGTTGTCGGCCGGAACCGGAACGACGGTCGTCTCGACGAAGCTAGGGCTCTCGTCGCGCGTGACGAGACGGAACAGGCCGCGACCCGTCCCGACCCACAGCTGGCCCGCACGATCCTCGTGGAGCGTGGTGACCGTGCGACCGGGCGGATCGTCGCCGACGCGCGAGCAGGCGAATCGCGACGGCCCCTCGGGGACGAATCGACAGAGACCGCCGCTCGTGGCGATCCAGAGGTTGCCGTCGCCCGTTTCGCGAATCTCGTTGACCGAGGCATCGGGTAGCCCCTCGTCGAGGCCGTAACTCACGAACTGCTGGCCGTCGAAGCGGGACAGGCCTTCGGGGGTGCCGAACCACACATAGCCACGCGAGTCGGCCAGGATCGCGGAGACCTGGTCGCGCGGCAGCCCGTCGGCGCTCGTGTACGCGCGCAGCGGCAGGCGTTCGGCGCTAGCGGGGACGAGCGCGAAAGTGAGCGCGCACGCCACGGCGAGAGCGAGCCGGGCCGACTTGTGCCAGCGCATCATGCATCCACTCTACCCGAGCCGGGAGCGAGGTGCGGCCACTTGCAACCTCCCGGCCCTCCGCGGTAGTGTCCGGTGGGTAAGTTTGCCCACGAGGGATCCGACATGGCCGAGCCGAAAACGAAGAAGACCCGGGCGAGCGTCCCGGACGAAGAGCGGCGCAAGGACTGTCGGACCGTCCTTTCGCTGATGAATGAAGATCACGAAGCAGAAGCCCGCGATGTGGGGCTCGAGCATCGTCGGCTTCGGGAGCTACCGCTACGAGTACGCGAGCGGCCGAACGGGGGAGTGGCCCGTGACCGGGTTCTCGCCGCGCAAGGGAGCCCTGACGCTCTACATCATGAACGGATTCAGAGACCGCGCGCTGATGAAGGCGCTCGGCAAGTGCAAGACCGGACAGTGCTGCCTCTACATCAAGAGCCTCGACGACGTGCACCTACCGAGCCTGGAGAAGCTGATCCGAGCTTCGGTGGCCGAGATGGCGAAGCCCGGAAGCCACAGCGCGGGCTGAGCAGCTACCTGCTCCCTGGGCGCGCGCGGGGAAACGCGGAGAGCTCGGCGCGCGGCTCCCGTTCCAGTGTAGCGGCGAATGCCCGGAGGCCACGCGCGTCAACGCCTCCATGCTCGTCCGGGTACCCGTCGAGATTCCGCCGTGCCCGCTCGAGCACCGCGACCGCGCCTCGCCGATTGCCACGCTGCAGGTGACAGCAACCCACCGCCACCTGTGTCACTCCGCGCCAGAAACGCCTTTCGCCAGCGGGGGTCCCGGGTGACTTCCACACGTACTCGAAGAACTCGTGAGCCTCGAAGAAGCGCTCGGCGTCGAAGAGCGCGACCGCGCGCTCGATCGCCTCGGCGATCGACAGCGCCAGGCGCTCGGGATCCTCGCGCTCGGGAAGCTCGTCGCGGCTCCCGGCCGGGAGCGGGCGACCGAGCCGGTCACGCGCTCTCACGCGGACTCCACGTGAGCGCCACGAGCCCCGGTGCCCAGGCGAAGGCCCACGCCGCGAGCTGCACCAGGTAGTCGAGGCCGCGAGTCGGCAAGCGCCCCCAGAGGATCTCGACCACGAGATAGAAAGCAAGGCCGCCGATCGTCGCCGCGATCGAGCCACGCAGGAGGATCTCGGGCGCTCGCCTCTCGCCACGACGGAGCAGCTTGCCGTCGAGAAAGGCCAGCATCACCCACAGCACCGCCCAGGCGGCGATCGTCGCGCCCTGCCCGATCGCGGGGACGAGCGCGTAGTACACGAGCGCGCCCCCGAGGCCCGCCGTCATCCCGAGCGGGAGTCCCGCCACGAGCCGTCCCGCCGCCGCGCCCAGCACACCGCCAACCGCCGTGAGGAGGGCAACTCCATGGAGCACGCCCGAGACCATCCGGTGCTCCACTCCCAGCTCGTACCACAGAAAGTCCGCGAGCGTCGAAACCGCCGCCACGACGAGGACCCCCGCCAGAATCGATGGAAGTCTCATGCCTGCGACCTCTCTCGCGCGCCTCGGCCCGTCCGTGATTGTAGAATGACCGACGTGGATCCCGTCGTCGAGGCCTTCAAGCGCGATGTCGATCGAACGCTGTTGCGCGAGAACCTCAAGCTCACGCCCGAGGAGCGCGTGCTCGAGTTAATGGCCCTGCTGCGCGCGGCAGAGGAGTTCCAGCGGGCCGGGGTCGAGGCGCGGGAGCGGTCGTGACCGACTTTGCCGGGCTCCTCGGCGCTCTGCGGGACTCCGGTGTCGACTTCATCGTGGTCGGGGGCTTCGCGGGGACCCTGCACGGTTCGGCTGTGCCGACACGAGATCTCGATATCGTGTACGCGAGGGATCCGGCCAACATCGACCGACTGGTCGCGGCGCTCGTGCCCCACGCGCCGTATCTGCGGGGAGCACCTCCGGGATTGCCATTTCGCTGGGATCGCGACACGGTCGTGAACGGGCTCAACTTCACGCTGACGACCCGGTTGGGCGCCATCGATCTCCTCGGTGAAATTGCCGGAGGGGGCGACTATCGGAGCCTCCTCCCCCACTCGGAGCGGTTCACGATCTTCGGCGGTCCCTGCCTCTGCCTCGGCCTGCGCAAGCTCATCGGGACCAAGCGCGCTGCCGGGCGTCCCAAAGACCTGCAGGCCCTGGCCGATCTCGAGACACTCCTCGAGGAGTGCGAGCGGTAGGCGGTCGGTGGTTCACGGCGAGGGCTGGCGCACGATGCACCGGCGGCTTCAAGCCTCCCTGCGATCGAACGCTCGACGGATCCGCGGCCGTGACGCCGTGCGGGCCGGCGCTACCGTTCACGATCCTGGGAGTCGCGTCAACGGGGTCGCGGGCCGGCGGGTCAGCTCGCGCTGTAACACGGAGTAGCTCTCTTTCGGCGCGAGGTGGTACGTCGGCTCGTCCCAGGTCGGCCAAGTGTAGTGGGGAAAATCGGCGAGCGCCGCGCCTTCGGTGCGCGGCAGGCGGTCGGCGACGTGCCACCGACCGCTCTCCTCTTCGAGCGCGAGCAGGTGGAACCGGAAGCCGTCGGTCACGATCGTCTCGACCGGCCCCTCGCGCGCCGCTTCCTCGTGGATCACGCGCCGTGACGACGGATCGCCGACGTTGAGCAGGGCCCACGGCAGGCGCAGCTCGATCGACCGCCCCTCCGGGTCCACGTACCAGTCCGCCAGGTCGTCGCGATCGAGCGCGGTGGGATCGGTCGAGCCGTACCGGAGCGTGCTCCGGTCGTGTCGCCGCGCGGGGAATCGTGTGCCGTCGCGTCCGATGCGCTCGCGATTCGTCTCGGGCTGGATGGGCACGAAGTCGGCGTCCTCGTTCGTTTCCGAGCGCAGCGGGCGCGGGGAGACGGGGTCGAACGGATCGTACGGCCGATCCACGTCGATGCGCCCGGTGTCGGACCCGGTGAGCCGCACGAGGAACTCAAGGCCGATCGGGCTCGCCACGTCCGCGGGGGCGGGGAACCGATGGTCGCCGCGCTCGGCATCGTACGTGTCGATCCCGATCCAGTACTGACGCTCGCCTTCCCATGGCGGCGCATCGACCTCGAGCAATAGATACAGGTACGCCTCGTCCGACGTCGCACGCAGCGCGCGGAGCGTGCCTCGGCTCGCGGCGGTGATCCGCGGATCGATCGCGCCCCAATCGTCCGTGCGGCCGTCGAGCACGATCCGCGGCCCACGAGCGCCCGGCCGCGCGGCGATGAGACCGAAGCTCTCCTCGGGATCGAGAGCGTTCCACCACAGGGGGTCCCGCTCGAGAGGCGACTCGAAGTCGACCGTCAGCCAGTTCCGCTTGAACCACTCGTCGATCCACGCGAACACGACCGCCCCGGCCATTCCCGCGCGCTCGACCGACTGCAGCATCCGCACCGTCGCGAGCCCTTGCTCGCGCTCCGTGAGTCCGCCGTGGTGCAGGCCCTCAGGGTGCAGGTGCGACACGCCGCGGGAGCTCGGAACGCCGAGCTCCGCGACGAGCACCGGCATGTCGCCGTGCCGCTCCTTCAGCGCCCGGAGGTAGCCGAGGTACCGGTTCGTCCCGTGCTCGTCGCGCGCCTCCGTGTAGCGGCCTTCGAGAAGCAGGAAATCCGGGTGATACGGGTAGACGTGGTACGACGCGAAGATGCCGGCGACGAGATCCGGGCCTGCCATGAGCGCGGACGGATCGACCTGCGCCAGGTCGTCATCGAACGTCTCGGTCGTCGTGGCTGCGCTGCCGGGCGCGCCGCGAAGCCGCTGCTCCTCGACGTGGCTCGACTCGGTGTCGTGCCGCAGCGGGTCGAGCGTCGGCCAGGTGCTGAACGCCACGGGGTGCTGGGTGCGATACCACTCGGTGTCATGCGCCACGGCAACGTCGAGGAGCGCGGCGAGCCATGCCTCGGTCGGCCGTGCCCCCTCGGCGCGCACGAAGCGTCCTGCCTGGCCTTGGCGCCCCGCCCGCTTGCGGTCGAACCTGTCGACGACGAACGGCTCCCATTCGCGGCCGAGCACGAACCCGAGGACGTAGCGAGACACATCCGTTTCGTACGATCCCTGCGCCCTCCCGGGGCGCGGCGGCAGCTCGAGATTGCCGTGAATCGCGTCGATCGTGCGGCGGACGTCCGCATGCAGCTCGTCGACGAAACCGGGATCGTCGAAGTCGTCCTGCGGAGGAGGCTCGCTCCATACTCCCTGCACGAGCCACAGCCGAGCGGCGGGTCGCTCCGCGTTGTGCGACGCGAGGGCACGATAGAGCGACGGTGGGTGCAGCGTGTACACGCGCACCGTGTTGACGCCAAGCTCGCCCATTTGATCGAACCACCGCCGGTAGAGCGAGAAGTCATCGGGGAACTCTCCGGGGAACCGCCCGGGAAGCGCGGTGCTCAGGTTGACTCCGACGACGAACGTCGGTCGCCACGCGCCTCCCTCGTCGACCTCGAACCCTCCAGGCGTGACACGCACCGGTACCCGCAGCGGCGCCGTGGGATCGACCGGCGGACGGGGACGCCGCTCGTCGATCGGCACGCGCAGGATCGCGACGAACGCGTCACGGGTCTCGACGTCCTCAGGTGCAAGCTCGACCGCACGGCGAAGCGCGTCGCGCGCGGCGGCGAGCTTCCCCAGAGCCCGGCGCGCGAGGCCGAGGCCCTTCCAGGCTTCGGCTGCCTCCGGCCCGAGCTCGACCGCCCGCGCGAGGAGCGTCTCGGCTTCGAGGCTCCTGCCTCGCCGCAGGGCGACGTAGCCCAGGCCGGTCCACGGCTCGGCCGTGGCCGGCGCGAGATCGCGCGCGCCGGCGAAGGCCGCCTCGGCTGCCTCGATCCGCTCGACGCGCAGGCGGCACCAGCCGAGGAGCGCGAGGCGTCCCGCGTCCGGGCCCTCGGCCGCGAGCGCGGACTCGAGCGCGTCCGCAGCTCGGCCAAACTCCTCCGCACGGTAGAGAGCGAGCGCGGACGCGTACACGGTGTCCGGGCCCTCGCCTGCCTCGGCGACGCCGGCGACACCGAGCGTCAAGAGCAGTGCGAGGGCGCGAGTCATCGCGGAGCGGACACGGCGCCGTCGGGAGAGGGGCGGAACCCGGTCCGCGCCATGCGGCCCCAGCCGCGGCGACGGCGCAACACGTCCCAGAACGCCTTGATCTTGAACAGCGACAGCATCTGCCGATAGCCGACGTTCTCGACGACGCTGAACACGAGCAGCTTGCACAGGTCGATCCAGCCCGGGTAGCGCCGGAACGAGATCTCCTCGAGCAGCACGGCCGCGACCGACAGGAACACGCCGTACAGGACCGCCACTGCGAGGAACAGCAGGAAGAACTCGCCGTTCAACAGGCCGAGCAGCCAGGCCACGGTGACGACGGTGTAGCCCAGGATCTCGACGAACGGCCCGAGCATCTCGAACAGGAACGCGTGCGGGAACGACAGCATGCCGAGCGTCCCGTAGCGCGGGTTGAACAGCACGCCACGGTTGTCCCACAGCGTCTGCACGAGCCCGCGATGCCACCGCGCACGCTGGCGTCGCAGCGCGCTCAGGCTCGTCGGCACCTCGGTCCAGCAGACGGGATCGGGGACGAACACCACGCGGTACTTCCGGCCCTTGCGACGCATGTGCCGGTGCAGGCGCGCGACCAGGTCGAGGTCCTCGGTGTCCGTTTCGCGGCTGTACCCGCCGATCTCGAGCGTCTCGGCGCGCCGGTACACACCGAACGCACCGGAGACGATCAGCAGGCTGCGCAGGACGCTCCACCCGACGCGGCCGGACAGGAACGCCCGCAGGTATTCGACGACCTGGAGGATCGGCAGGTACGCGTCGGGCAGCTCGATTCGCACGACGCGCCCGTCCTTGACCTCGCAGCCGTTGACGATGCGAACGATCCCGCCCGCGGCGATCGTCTCGTCGGGATGGTCCATGAACGGCTTGACCACGCGCAGCAGCGCGTTGTCCTCGATGATCGAGTCCGCATCGATCGAGCAGAAGAGCGGGTAGCGCGCGAGGTTGATCCCGGCGTTGAGCGCGTCCGACTTCCCGCCGGGCTCCTTGTCCACGACGATCAGGTTCGGGTGGTCGAGCGAGCCGTAGATCGCCCGCACCCGGTCCGTCGGGATCAGCTGATGGTACGGCCGGTCGATCCGGGTGAGTGCGAACGCCTCGACGAGCCGGCCGAGCGTCCGATCGTTCGAGCCGTCGTTGATCACGAGGATCTCGAACTCGGTGTAGTTGACCATCAAGAGCGAGCGGACCGTCTCGACGATCGTCTTCTCCTCATCGTGGGCCGCCACGAGCACCGAGATCGGCCAGGTCATCTCGGATTGCAGGATCTGCCGGTAGTCCGAGAAGAACGTGCGGCGAACGAAGCGGAGCACCGCGGCGAGCGACAACAGGAACAGCACCAGGTAGCTCGTGTTCAGCACGAGGAAATACACGAGGACGAAGTGGTTGAACGCGACGATGGTCCAGGCGGCGATGTCGATCCAGCTCACGGGCCGCCCTCCGCCGGGGTCGGCAGGAGCGCGGCGAGCCGCTCGCGCAGCGTCAGATCGGGCGCGCCGCCGGCGATCGCGGCGAGCCGCGCGGTCCCTCCGGCCGCGGCGAGCCGACGCAGGAAGGTCGCCGCGGCGTGTCGCGTCTCGGCGTCCGGCGACACGAGGCCGCCGACGCGCCGGTCGACGACGCCCCGTTCTTCGAGGACCACGACCGCCTGCGCCCGCAAGTAGCGGTCCGAGCTGTCGAGGGACTCCTCGAGCGCGGCGACACCGTCATCGCCCATCGCGCCGAGCGCGTGGGCCGCGTTCGACCGGACCCACCACGCCTGGTCGCCCATCCGGCGGCAGAGGACCGGAATCGCCTCGACCGCTCCGATCCGGCCGAGCGCCTTTGCCGCCATGGCACGCACCGGCCACTCGGCGTCCTCGAGCGCTCCCACGAGAGGCGCCACGGCGCGTGGATCCCCGATCGCGCCGAGCGCGTGGGCCGCGCGCGAGCGCGCATCCGGCGCGGGATCGGCGAGCCGGTCGACGAGCCACGGCACGGCGTCGAGCGCGCGCAGGCGACCGACCACGTCGAGCGCCGCGAGCCGTCCCGCGGGTCCGAGCGACGGATAGACCGCGATCACCTCGTCCGCGACCCCCCGGCCCATCCCGGCCAGGACGTCCGCGATGCGGATCGACGAAAAGCGGCTCGGCTCGTCGAGCGCGGCGACGAGCGCGCGGGCGGAGGCCGCGCCGCCGAGGAGCCCGAGCGACTTCGCGGCGCGCATGCGTACGTCGGTCATCGCGTCCCCAAGCGCCCGTGCGAGATCGGGCACGGCGCGGCGCGCGCCCGCGATGCCGAGCTGCTCGGCCGCCCAGGCCCGCCGCCAGCTACGGGCGCTCCGGAGTGCCGCGATGTACCGATCGACGCACCCCAACTCGTCGAGCGCGCGGGCCAGGCGCTCGAATGCCGACCCCCGCACGCGCTGCGCGTGGTCGAGCAGCACCGCCTCGACGACCCGGAGATCCCGCGGGCGTAGCTCGCGGCCGAGTGCACCCCGGATCGAGCCCTCCCCGGCCTGGGCGTAGGCGAGAATCCGTGGCTCGAGCAGGCGCCGGCGCGCGCGGTCGTGGGACTCGCGGCTCTCGCGCCGCGTCTTGCCCACAACGATCGCCGCCGTGAGCGCGAGGAACACCGCGGCCAGACCGAGGATCGCCCAGGCCAGGATCACCGACACGGCGGCGCCCCCTGGCGCTCGAGCCGCGCACGAATCCGCGCGAGCAGCTCGCGCGGCTGGAACGGCTTGACGACCCAGTCGACCGCGCCCTCGGTGAACCCGCGGACGATGTCCTCCTCGCGGTCCTTCATGGACAGGACGATCACCGGCGTCGAGCGCAGCGCCTCGTCCTCGCGGAGCGCGCGCAGGACCTCGTATCCGTCGCGGTACGGCATCAAGAGGTCGGTGACGACGAGATCCGGCCGGTGCGCGCGCGCGAGCTCGATCGCGCGCTGGCCGTCCTCGGCATCGAGGACCTCGAACCCCTCGCGGCGCAGGAGCGCCACGAGGAACCGCAGGGTCACGGGATCGTCATCGGCGACGAGGATACGCGGCGTCGTGAACATCGTCAGAACACCGCGATGCGCAGGCGCACGCCGACCTGGCGGCTCTCGAACCCCGACGGCGTCTGTGCCGCGTAATCCCCGCGCAGCGCATGGAGCTCGAGGCGCAGCGCGCGACCGATGGGCCAGCCGATCGTCCCGGCGAGCAGGAACACCTGGTCGTCGTCGACTTCGATCGTGTCGAGCGTGAACGACTGCACACCCCAAGACGCCTCCACCGACCAGCTCGCGTCGCGGCGACCGAACGTGTCGCTCGCGCGGCCCACGAGGAGCGCGGACCGGAAATCGGACGGGTCGAAGTACCCGTTCGCCAGATCCTCGTCGTAGTCGAACGCGGACAGCGCGATCCCGGCCTCGACGCGCGGACCGGACACCGGGATGCGCCGCGCGAACCCGAGATCGAGCTGCTCCCGGCGGTTCCCGTCGGAAACATCGGCGATCCCGGCGCTGCCGAACACGCGCCACGCGTCGCCGACGCGCCCCGATCCCTCGGCACGCAGGCCGTCGACGACGATCCGGTTGTCCGTGATCGTCGGCGAATAGCGGAGCGTTTCCCGCGCGGCGGTCACGCTTCCGCGCCAGGCGCGATCAGCGCCGAACGACCAGCCCACGCTCCCCGTCGGCTCGGTCGAGCGCTCTCCGGCGGTGGATTCGAGGCGGTCTGCGCCGGCGCGGAGCGTCAGGATCTGCCCCGTCGCCGGACGCATGTCGACGCCCGCGCTCACGGAGTCGATCCGGGCGTCGCCCCTCGGGTCGCGCATGTCGTGGAGCGCGATACCGCCGACGATATCGGCGCGCGCGTGCACGCGGACCCCCGCGCTCGCCGCGACGACGGTCAGCCGATTGTCGTCCGTGTCCTCGACGCGGTCGACTGTCGTGCGGACCCACGGCCGGATCGCGACCGTCGCGCGCTCGCGGAGCAGAGCGATCTCTGCGTCGTCCGGGTGCTCGCGCACGAGCTCGTCCGCGAGCCGATCCGTGGCCGCGCCGTCGCCCGACCACAGGTACGCGTACGCGAGCCCGAGCCGTGCATCGCGGTCCAGCGGGCTTTCGGCGAGCGCGCGCGTGTATGCGTCCCGGGCCGCGGCGAGACGTCCGGACCAGGCCCAGGTCTGCGCGGTTCCGGTGAGCGCGGCGACGTGGTGTGGATCGGCGGCGAGGATCTCGGCGTAGACCGCGCGGGCCTTGGCTTCGTCGCCGCGCCACGACAGCGTCCGGGCCAGTCCGAGCCGGGCGTCGAGTTCGTCCGGCCAGCGCTCGAGGATCGAGCGAAACGCTCGGGCCGCCTCCTCGTACCGGCGATCCCACGACAGGACCTTCGCGCGCTCGATCGCCGCGTCGCGCCGGCTCGGGTCGACCGCCAGCAGCCGGTCGTACCGCTCGACCGCCGCGTCGTATTGCCGGGTCCAGGACAGGAGCAGCCCCGAGCGCATCAGGGCTCGCGAGTCATCCGGGTCTGCGGCGAGGACCTTGTCATAGAGCGCGAGCGCCCGGTCGTGATCACCGCTCTCGAACGCCACGTCGGCCTCGGCGAGCACCCCGCTGGGCTCGGACGCGGCCGTCGCGCCGATCGCCACGAGGACCAGGAGAAGCGCCCTCACGGCTCGCGCTCCGATCCTTCTATACCGAAAGCCTTCCATGTCGAGCATTCGACATGTACGTGCACATGTATCTGCTTTCATCATTCTTTATAGTCATGACGTGTCGGCTTGACGGGAGCGTGTCCGGGCGCGACCTTTCGCTCCCCCGCCTCCTCGGGGCAGATCGATCGTGGACCCGGGGAATACCCTGGACTGGCTGGCCGTGCACCTGTTGCCCGGGCTCGGACCGGCGGCGGCACGGGAGGCGGTGGCACGCTACCAGGATCCGGCAGCCGTCGCCTACCGCGTGCCCCCCGAGGAGCTCGCCGCGTGTGGGCGGGTCGACTTCGGTCGCATCGCCGAGGGTCGGCGCGGCCTGCGACGGCGAGTCGAGCGCGAGGTAGAACTGTGCGGGCGCCAGGACGTCCGCCTGGTGACCCTGGTCGATCCGGCGTACCCTGCGGCGCTCGGCGAGATCGGATCCGCGCCGGTGCTTCTGTATCAGAAAGGAACGATCGAGCCCGGGGTCGTGCGGATCGCGGTCGTGGGATCGCGGACTCCGACGCCCTACGGACGGACGGTCGCGTCTGCACTCGGCGCGGGTCTCGCGTCGCGGAGGATCGAGATCGTGTCAGGCGGAGCACGGGGAGTGGACGCGGCGGCGCACCGCAGCGCACTCGGCGTCGCCGGCGGCCGGACGATCGCCGTGCTCGGTTCCGGACTCCTGCGGCCCTACCCGCCGGAGCATGCGGAGTTGTTCGAGGAGATCGCGGCGCACGGGGCCGCCGTGACGGAGTTCCCGATGGAAGAGCCGCCGCGGGCCGAGAACTTCCCGCGCAGGAATCGGCTGATCAGCGGCTTGTCCGCCGCGGTCGTGGTCGTCGAGGCGGCGGAGCGATCGGGGTCGCTGAGCACCGCGGCACACGCGCTCGAGCAGGGGCGCGAGGTGCTCGCGGTCCCCGGGGCCGTCCACTCGGCGAAGTCCGTGGGGTGTCACCGGTTGATCCAGCAAGGGGCCAAGCTCGTGCACGAGATCGAGGACGTCGTCCTCGAGCTCTCGCCGATGTACCGCGACGGCGTGGGGCCGAAACCGAGCGCCGGTGAGGCGCCCGCGCTCGACGGGCTGACCGAGGACGAAACAGCCCTGCTCTCCGTCGTCGCCGAGCACGGACCGCTGCACCTCGACCGGCTCGCCGACCTCGCGCCCTTCGGGATCTCACGGGTCCAGGCCGCGCTCTTCGGGCTCGAGCTCCGCAGCGCTGTTGAACAAACCCCAGGCAAGTACTATGTTCTGCGCCCGCGAAAGGAGGCCTGAGCGCCATGGCCGAGCGGCTCGTCATCGTCGAATCCCCGGCGAAGGCGAAAACCATCAACAAGTTCCTGGGCCGGGGCTACCTGGTGAAGGCCTCGATGGGCCACGTGCGCGACCTTCCCAAGCGCAAGCTCGGGGTCGACGAGACGACGTTCGAGCCGACCTACGCGGTCCTCCAAGAAAAGAAGAAGACGCTGGCCGAGCTGAAGGCCGCCGCCAAGGGCGCCAAGACCGTGTACCTCGCCTCCGACCCCGATCGTGAGGGCGAGGCGATCTGCTGGCACCTGCGCGAGGAGCTGGCGAAAGAGACCGACGCCGACTTCCAGCGCGTGATGTTCAACGAGATCACGAAGCGCGCGATCCTGGAGGCGTTCGAGCACCCGCGCGACATCGACCTCAGCAAGGTCGAAGCCCAGCAGGCCCGGCGCATCCTCGACCGCCTCGTGGGCTACAAGATCAGCCCGCTGCTGTGGGACAAGGTTCGCCGCGGCCTGTCGGCCGGACGCGTGCAGAGCGTGGCGCTGCGCATCATCTGCGAGCGCGAGCGCGAGATCCAGAAGTTCGAGTCGAAGGAGTACTGGTCGCTGACCGCGGACCTCGCCGCGGATGCGCCGCCCCCGTTCCAGGCCAAGCTCGTCACGAAAGCGGGCAAGAAGATCGATCTCGTCTCGCGCGCCGACGTCGAAACGGCTCTCGGCGCTGCGGGGTTCCGGGTGACATCGGCCACGCCGGGACCGGACGGGGGACCGCTGACCCTCGGGGTCGAGCCCGCGTCGGCCGATGCTCGTCCGCCGTTCCGGGTCGAAGCGGTCCAGGCCCGGGAAAAGAAGAAGCACCCCCTTCCGCCGTTCATCACCTCGAAGCTGCAGCAGGACGCGGCGCGTCAGCTCGGATTCGCCGTGGCGAAGACGATGCGTCTGGCGCAGGGGCTGTACGAAGGCAAGGAGCTCGGGCAGCACGGGACCGTCGGCCTGATCACCTACATGCGCACCGACTCGACGCGCGTGTCGAACGAGGCGATCGGGGCGGTGCGCGAGTTCATCGGCCAGACGTACGGCACAGAGAGCATCCCCACCGAGCCGCGGTCCTATCGGGTCGGCTCGATGGCCCAGGAGGCGCACGAGGCGATCCGACCGACGTCGCTCGACTTCCCGCCCGACGTGGTCAAGGAGTGGCTGGGCCGCGACGAGCTGCGCCTGTACACGCTGATCTGGAACCGCTTCGTCGCCTCGCAGATGCGCTCGGCCCTGTTCGACGTCACACGAGTCGACATCGCGTGTGGCACGCTGGGCTTCCGCGCGACGGGCTCGGTGCTGAAGTTCGCCGGGTGGCTCGCCGTGTACCACGAGGCGCGCGACGAGGATGCTCCGGTCGGGCCGCGCCCGGGCGAGGAGGACGCGGAGGCCGACGAAGAGGACCGCCGGCTGCCCGAGTTGCGCGAGGGTCAGACACTCGACGTCCGGACGCTCCTCCCGCGCCAGCATTTCACCCAGCCACTGCCGCGGTTCACCGAGGCGACCCTGGTGAAGGAGCTCGAGGAGAACGGTATCGGCCGGCCCTCGACCTACGCCACGACCCTGTCCACGATCGAGAATCGGGACTACGTGGAGAAGGACAAGAAGCGCTTCCGGCCGACCGAGCTGGGCTTCCTGATCAACGACATGATCGTCGCGTCCTTCGGCGACATCGTCGACGTCGGCTACACCGCGCGCATGGAAAAAGAGCTCGACGAGATCGAGGAAGGCCGGATGAGTTGGACCGACGCGCTGCGCGGGTTCCAGGAGAAGTTCGAGAAGGACCTGGCGCGCGCGCGAGTCGAGATGCGCGACGTCAAGCGCGAAGCGATCCCGACCGACCAGGTCTGCGACAAGTGCGGGAAGCCGATGGTGCTGAAGTGGGGCCGCTTCGGCCAGTTCCTGGCCTGCTCGGGCTACCCCGAGTGCCGCAGCACGCGCGACCTCGCGCCCGCCGCGCAGAGCGAAACCGAGGACCGCTCGAGCGCGCCCGATGCAACGAGCGCGGTGCCGGCCAAGGCCGAACCGAGCCCGATCGAGGCCGAGGCTGCGCCGTGCGAAAAGTGCGACAAGCCGATGGTCCTGAGGCGCGGCCGCTTCGGACCCTTCCTCGCATGCTCCGGCTACCCCGAGTGCAAGACGACGCGCAAGGTCACGATGAGCCGCGAGGGCAAGGCCGAGGCCAAGGCCGACGTGCTGCTCGACGAAACCTGCCCGCAGTGCGGCTCGCGCCTGGCGGTCAAGCACGGGCGGTTCGGCGAGTTCACCGCCTGCTCGGGCTACCCGAAGTGTCGCTTCGTGCGGATGAAGGACACGGGCGTGAAGTGCCCGGAATGCGACAAGGGTCAGCTCGTCGAGCGCAGGAGCCGCCGCGGCAAGGTGTTCTTCGGCTGTGCGACCTACCCCGACTGCCAGTTCGTGCTGTGGAACCGGCCGGTGGCCAAGGCCTGTCCCGGGTGCGATCGTCCGTATCTCACGGAGAAGGTGACGAAGCGCCACGGCCGCCAGCTCGTGTGCGACAACGACGAGTGCAAGCACACGGAGGACGCGGTCGAGGCCCAGGTCCAAGAGGCCTGACCCGATGAGCGCCGTCCATCCGACGAACGTGATGCCGTTTCCCAACGGCGAGATCGGCGTGGCGTGGTCGGACGGCCACGAGTCGTACTACCCGGGTCACGCCCTGCGCTGCGTTTGCGCCTGCGCGGCGTGCGTCGACGAGGTCTCGGGCCAGAAGACGCTACTCGACGAGCGCGTGCCGAAGGACGTCCACGCCCTCGCGATCCACCCCGTCGGCAACTATGGCCTGGGCATCGCCTGGTCGGACGGCCACGAGACCGGCATCTACACGTTCGAGCGGCTGCGCGCGCTGTGCCCGTGCGAGGAGTGCGGGAGGCGGTAGGCCCGCGCCCACTGCGGGGCGAATGTATGATGGGTCCGTTCTCGAGGGGTCGAGCGCGAAGAGGCGTTGTGCCATGTGCCGGATTCTCCTGCCGGAGGTTGGGGAGTGCACGACGAGCCGGAAGATCGCAGCGCCCGGAGATCGGCCGGCGCGATGCTCCGCGCCGGTATGGCGGGGTTCACGTTGCTGCTCCCTTCCTGCGCCAGTGCCGACCAACCGGCCGCGCAGAGCCACCCACAGGCCTCGCCGGGTCGCGGACCGACTGACCGAGCCTCTCCCGTGACGCAGCCGCTCCCGGGTGCGGCTCCCTACCCGCCCGAGCTGCTCGCGCAGCTCGAGCAGGCCCGGAAATCCAAGGGGACGGGCTACGAGCCGCGGACGGTCCACCTCGGCACCGATGGCTGGGCGCAGTACACGAACCGGCTCTTCCTGGAGTCGAGCCCGTACCTGCTCCAGCACGCCCACAACCCGGTCAACTGGTACCCGTGGGGCGACGAAGCCTTCGCTGCGGCACATCGGCACGGCGTCCCCGTGCTTCTCAGCATCGGCTACTCGACCTGTCACTGGTGCCACGTGATGGAGGAGGAGTCGTTCGAGGACGAGGAGATCGCCCGGGTCATGAACGAGGGCTACGTGGCGATCAAGGTCGACCGCGAGGAGCGTCCCGACGTAGACGCCGTGTACATGAGCGCGGTTCAGGCGATGACCGGGCGCGGGGGCTGGCCGATGACGGTCTGGCTCACCCCGGACCGCAAGCCCTTCTTCGGCGGCACCTACTTCCCGGCGCGCGATGGCGACCGCGGAGCCGGGACCGGATTCGTCACGCTGCTGCGCCGGCTCAAGGAGACCTACGACGCGCAGCCCGACCGGGTGGCTTCCAGCTCGGCCGAGATCGTCCAGCACATCCGTGCGGCGCTCGCGCCGCCTGGGGGAGACGGAGACCTCCCGGGACCCACGATCGTCCGCACCGCGATGGGTCAATACAACGCTCGCTTCGACGCGACGAACGGCGGCGTTGCGGGTGCTCCCAAGTTCCCGAGCAGTCTCCCGATCCGCTTCCTGCTCCGCTATCACCGCCGGACGGGCGACGAAGCGCCGCTGCGGATGGCGACTCGCACGCTCGAGAAGATGGCGGCGGGCGGCATGTACGACCAGGTCGGCGGCGGGTTCCACCGCTACTCGACCGATGCCCAGTGGCTCGTTCCCCACTTCGAGAAGATGCTGTACGACAACGCGCTCCTGACGCTCGCCTACCTCGAGGGCTACCAGGTGACGCGCCAGGAGAGCCTCGCTCGCGTGGCGGGCGAGATCCTGCGCTACGTGGAGCGGGACATGACCTCGCCCGACGGCGCGTTCTACTCGGCCACCGACGCGGACAGCCTGGTGCCGAGCGGCCGCCGGGAGGAGGGATACTTCTTCAGCTGGACGCCGGCCGAGCTCGAGGCCGCGCTCGGAAAGGATCGCGCGCGCGTCGTCGCCGCCTACTACGGTGTCACCGCCGACGGGAACTTCGAAGGACGCAGCATCCTGCACGTCCCGCGATCGTTGCCCGATGTCGCGAGTGGCCTCGGCATGAAACCGGACGAGGTCCGGAAGATCGTGGACTCGGCGCGGGAGACACTCTACCGGACTCGCGCCGAACGCCCGGCCCCACTGCGCGACGAGAAGATCCTCTGCTCCTGGAACGGACTGATGATCTCGGCATACGCGCAGGCCTCGCAGGTTCTCGGCGTCGAGAGCTACGCACGCGTGGCGAGCCGGGCCGCGGATTTCCTGCTGCGCAGTCTGCGCGAGAACGGCAGGCTCAAGCGAAGCTTCATGGACGGCCGCGCGAGGCACAACGGTTATCTCGACGACTACGCTTTCCTCGTCGCGGCGCTCCTCGATTTGTTCGAAGCCACGGGCGAGCCGAGATGGCTCGAGGAGGCGATCGCCCTCGACGGCGTGCTTGCGGCCCACTACGAAGACCGAACGGGCGGCGGCTTTTTCTTGACCAGCGACGACCACGAGGCGCTGCTCGCTCGCGAGAAGCCGGGCCACGACGGCGCCGAGCCGTCCGGCAATGCCGTCGCCCTCCTGAACCTGCTCCGGCTCCACGAGCTCACGAGCGACGACCGGTACCGCCAGCGCGCGGAGCGAGCCTTCCGGACCTTTCACCCCGCTCTCGAGCGAGCGCCCACGGGCCTTTCCGAGATGCTCCTCGCGGTCGACTTCTACCTCGACGTGCCCAAGGAGATCGTGATCGTCGTCCCGGCGCGGCGGAGCGACGCGGAGCCTCTGCTCGCGCAGCTTCGCGCCGTGTTCGTTCCCAATCGCGTCCTCGCGGTGGTGCCCGAGGGCGACGCTCTCACACGGCTCGCCACCCGAGTGCCGCTCGTCGCGAGCAAGGTGGCCCGAAGCGGAAAGCCGACTGCCTACGTCTGCGAGCGCCGAGTCTGCGAGCTGCCGACGAGCGACCCGGCGGTCTTCGCGCGCCAGCTCGCGAAGGTGTCGCCCATCAGCGAACCGTAACAGGCTTCGCACCGGCGGCGAAAAGAGGCTCCGATGACGCGATCCACGTCGTCCCCGCGAGACCCGGAGACCTCGGTGCGGGAGCGCTACTCCCGCGCCGCGAAGGCACCCGAGGACCGGCTGTGCTGCCCGACGTCCTACGACGCGGAGCTGCTCGCCGCGATCCCGGACGAGGTTCTCGAGCGCGACTACGGGTGCGGCAACCCGACGGCCCACGTGGGGCGCGGCGAGACCGTCCTCGATCTGGGATCTGGAGTCGGCAAGGCCTGCTTCCTGGCGAGCCAGGTGGTCGGACCCGCAGGTCGCGTCATCGGGATCGACGTGAACGAAGAGATGCTGGCGGTCGCACGGCGAAACGCCCCTGCGGTCGCGCGGCGAGTCGGGTACGACAACGTGGTGTTCCGTAGGGCGAAGATCCAGGACCTGACCCTCGACCTCGAGCGGCTCGACTCGTACCTCGGGGCCCATCCCGTCACATCCGCGGACGATCTGAGCCGGCTCGAGGCGGAGATCGACCGGATGCGGCACGAAGAACCCCTTGTCGCCGAGAGCGCGGTCGACGTCGTGGTCTCCAACTGCGTCCTCAACCTGGTCCGGCCGCAGGACAAGCGACGGTTGTTCGCCGAGATCCATCGCGTTCTGCGGCGCGGCGGCCGCGCCGTGATCTCGGACATCGTCAGCGACGAGGACGTTCCCGTGCACCTGCAGCGCGACCCGGAGCTGTGGAGCGGCTGCGTCTCGGGCGCGTTCCGCGAAGACCTGTTCCTGCAGGCGTTCGAGGACGCGGGCTTCTACGGGATCACGATCCTCGAGCGACAGGAGCGACCGTGGCGGACCGTCGAGGGCATCGAGTTCCGCAGCGTGACCGTCGGTGCCTACAAGGGCAAGGACGGACCCTGTCTCGACCAGAAGCACGCCGTGGTCTACCGCGGCCCCTTCCGGCAAGTCGTCGACGACGACGGCCATGCGTTCCGGCGCGGATCCCGCGTGGCGGTCTGTGGCAAGACCTACGCGATCCTCACACGGGAGCCGTATGCCACGCACTTCGAGCGAGTTCCGCCGCATGTTCGGCTTCCGCCCGAGGAGGCTCCGCCCTTTCCGTGCGTAGGCGGATCCGGGCGGCGGGATCCTCGCGAAACGAAGGGCGAGGACCATCGATCGACGACCGAGCCGCGATCGTCGGACTGCTCGACCGATGCGGAGTGCTGCTGATGCAGCGACGCTTGCTCCACCGTGCGCTCGTGCTGCTCCTCGTCTCGGCGGCGCTGGCTTCCGCCTCGCACGCCGATGACGCTGCCGAGAATCCGTTCGTCGCGGGCGCGCGCCTCCCCGAAATCGTGCTCCCGTCGATCGAGGACGGGCGTCCGGTCTCGACCGCCGAGTTTCTCGGGCGGAAGCTGGCACTGCAGATCTTCGCCTCGTGGTGAGCGGGCTGCCGCCGGCACGTGCCCGTGTGGCACGAGAAAACCCGCGATCTGCGAGCCTCCGGAAAGCTGGCCGTCCTCGGCATCGTCGAGGAGCAGCACGCCGATCGGGCACGGCTCTTCGTCCAGTGGAAGGGGATCGATTGGCCGGTGCTCGGCGATCCGGTCGGCCTCACGGGCGTCGGTGTCGTCCCGATCCTGCTCCTCGTGGACGAGCAGGGTGTGATCCGGCACGTCGGCTCCCCGGCCCAGGATCCCGGCCCGTTGCTCGCCGCGTTCCTCGCCGACACCTCGGAGCCCGAGCGCGAGAAGGCGCAGCCGGCAATGCCGCGGCGCCCCGATCTCGCCCTGCTCGAACGGCGTGCGCGGGAAGGCGGAGCCCCCGCGTGGCGCGAGCTGGGAGACGCACTCGTGCTGTGGGAGCGGGATCCCGGATGCGCCGTTACGGCCTACGAGACCGCGGCGAGGCTCGCCGCTCCGGACGCGGCCCTGGAGTTCCGACTCGGTGTGGCTTATCGCATGCGCCACGACTCGCTCGCGGGCCCGCCCGGCGACTTCGCCCGCGCCGTCGCCGCGTGGGAAGACGCGCTCGGCGCTTCGCCGAACAACTACATCTGGCGTCGACGCATCCAGCAGTACGGCCCGGTTTCGGCCAAGCCCTACCCGTTCTACGACTGGGTGGAGCAAGCGCGGCGGGAGATCGCGGCTCGCGGCGAGACCCCGATCGCACTCGCGGTCGAGCCCCGCGGCGCCGAGCTCGCGGCCCCCATGCGGGGTGCGCGACTCGGGGCGACGGAGGAGCCGGAGCCCGACCCCGAGGGCCGCATCGCTCGCGATCCCGGCCAGCTCGTCCTCGCCGAAGCGACCGCGGTGCCGGGCGCGGTCGCGCCGGGCGGCTCGACGCGGATCCATCTCGACTTGCGGCCGAAGGGCGCGAGCGACGCCCACTGGAACAACGAGGCCGGGGGGGTCGTCCTGTGGGCCGCTCTTCCGGCGGGCTGGGCCGCCGATCCGCGCCGCGCCGAGCTCGGCAATCCGGCGCCCCGCGTCGGGACCGTCAGCGACGAGCCGCGCCACCTCGAGTTCGAGGCGCACTGTCCCGAAAAGGTGAGCGCAGGCGAGGTCGAGATCCGTGCCTACGTCCTCTACTACGTGTGTGAAGGACGACAGGGCCGGTGCCTCTACCGGCGTCAGGACGTGACCGTCCCGCTCCGCGTCACGGGCGCCCTCGACGTTACGTCACGCTGAGCGGGCGGCAACCACGTTAGCGCCAGGGCGGGGGCTCGACGACGACCACCTGGTGCTCGGCGAGCCAACCGTCGATGCGCTCCTGCAACCGGTCGCGGCGGTAGCGGTACCACTGGTCCTTGGCGTCGGGGTTCGCGGCGAAGAGCTCTCCGACGATCTCCGTCGGATCGTCCTCTTCGAGCGCGGTGCGCAGCGCCGCCGAGAACGCCGGGTCGAGCCCGGGCTCGACCTGCAGGAACTCCTCGATCCACTCGATCTTCGTGTCGGTCGTCAGCCGCGGAATGTAGGCTCGGGTCTTGTCGGGCCCGGCCGGACCCTTGGTCGCCTGGACCGCCGGGACGAAGCTCTCGTCGGCGTCGTCGAACGCGTCCTCCTCGCCCTCGCCGTCGAGCACGACGTGCCCGTTGACCAGGTCGAGGTAGTACACGAGTTCCTCGCTCGAGTTGTCGAAGACGCCGACGAGCTCGTCCCAATCGATGCGGATCGGCTTGCGCTTCATGTCGGTGGAGGGGTGCGTCCCGTCACTTGCCCGTGTCGCTACCACCCGGCGGGGCCGGCCCGTCTGGACCTTGGGTCGGCGCGGGTCAGACTGTACCCTCGCAACCGTGGTGGAATCAAGGGCTTCCCGCGATTCGCGCCGTAGAGGTCTTTCCGACCACGACCCGGGGCAGGTCGGGGTGGATCCGGGCCAGAACCTCGTACGGGATCGTCGCGCACCACTCGCCGACCTGCTCGGCCCGGATGCGTTCCTCGCCCTGCA
>Ga0247727_10002087_pt1 | contig 46182 bp, 40 predicted proteins | sample WisWelCaveWW1625_FD_202498 | JGI IMG/M metagenome (GOLD analysis project Ga0247727, IMG submission 202498) | Biofilm microbial communities from Wishing Well Cave, Virginia, United States - WW16-25 | ecosystem: Environmental > Aquatic > Deep subsurface > Groundwater > Cave microbial mat | place...
GCCTGAAGGTGACCAAGGCCGAGTTCAAAGCCATCCAAATCACTCGCAGCCCCGTCTGCCCTCAGTGGAACTACACGATTCTCCCACAATTCAAAAACACGGAGTAGTTTTTGGACATGTTCTAAGCCGCGCCTTCCAGGCCGGCTACAATTCGGTAAAATGTTACCGGAGGTATCCATGATTCAAACCGTCGAAGCAGTGGTTGATCCGGATGGGCAGGTTCGATTGCTCGGTGAACTCCACGTCGCCAGCCCCCGCCGTGCGTTGGTTACGGTGCTGGAAGAAGCCGCCGCCGTTCCGGGAGAGGCAGCACTGCTAGCCGAAGCGGCCCTAGCGGTGGATTGGCTCCGATCTCAGGAGGACGCCGCGTGGTCACACCTGCAGCCGGTGAAGTAGTCTTAGTCCCGTTTCCGTTCTCGGACCTATCACAGTCGAAAGTTCGTCCGGCTGTTTGCCTGGCCGGTGCGGGTCGCGGGGATTGGGTTCTTTGCCAAGTCACAAGTAGTCCCTATGGTGATCCGGCGGCAATTCCATTGGATGCGTCGGATTTTGCATCGGGTGGCCTCTTGGTGAGCAGCTTCGCCCGGCCGGGCAAGCTATTTACTGCGCACGCTGGGTTGATGGTCCGCTCGGTAGGTGTCCTAGCGCCGGCCGCATTCGCGAGAGTGTTGTCTGCAGTCGTGTCGCTGCTCCAGCCATCCACCAGCCCATGATGCCGAACGGAACGCTCTAGGAGTCTGTCCGAGAATTCAAAAACTGCACCATATGTGGGACACGAAGGAGGTGGCTACCCCAACATATAGCCGAAAACCGGAATTCTCGGACAGACTCCTAGCACGGATTATTCACGCGGTCGTAGCCGAACTCGCCAGAGTTCGGGACGCGGGCACGACTTACGCCCGAATTCTGGCGAATTCGGCTACGACACGGTGTCCGTGATTCTATAGAATCGTGAATAATACGGGCTAGCGGGCTCGCAGTTTCTACATTAGAGACAGTCAGGCATCCTGTAGAAATGTATAAAAGCTGACGCGCTGGCTACAGATGGCGTCTGGCGACTGATGGGCTTAACATGTAGAGTGCCGGGAGGCGTCTGGTGACTTATGGGAGTTCTATGTTTTGATATGTGAGTAAACTTGATCATGATGGGACTTGCCTGGCTAGTTATGGGATGCGTCTTTTTAGCCATTAAAGTCGTATGGAGAGCGATGGTAGTTTTATTTTTTGCTTGACAGATGGCATCCGTTATGGAAAATTATGATTTAGTCGACAAAACGTCGGTTTGTCTGTTCTAAAGGAGTCACGCGATGCCAATCACTGACATTGGATCTTACGTCACGACTGGTGAAGAGTTCAAATCGCATTGGACGGACATTAACGCGGACCGTGTAGCGGCTGGCGGGACGGCTTTGGTGCTGCCCGGACCGTATTCGCTGGCGAATCTATCGACCGATGTGGCCATCGTCGCGACTGCGATTACGGCCGAGGAGGACCTGGAGAACGCCATTGCGCTGGCGACTACGACGCGGGACAATCGCAGGGCGACGCTGAGGGACCGGGTGATCGAGTTTCGCGAGGCGGTGCAGTATCGGCTCAAGGGGTCGGGCTATGTGCGGGCACTGCCCGACACGCCGCATGAGAACGCCAGCGAGCAGAATTTTCTCAAGGCACTCGACGACATGGCGAGCTTGTGGGTGCGAATCAATGCCGACACGGGGGTGCCGAACTTCACGCCGCCGCTCGTGCTGCGGGGCGGTTTTACGCTGGCCATGTTTCAGACGGAAGTCGCGACGCTGCGCACCAACTACAAGGCGGTGACCGACGCGGAGAACGATGCACGGATCGCCCGCGGCAAGCGCGATGTGCTCTTGCAGCCGCTCCGCGACCGCTTCGTGCAGTACCGCCAGGCGATCTTGGTGGAATACGGCCCGACACATCCGTTTACCACATCGCTGCCCGACGTGTATCCACAGCCCGGCAGCACCCCCGACCCGGTGCCGCTCTCCGGAGCTTGGAACGCCGTCACCGGACAGGCCGATTTCTCTTGGCCCGCATCGACGGACCCGGCCCTGGCCGAGTACGAGCTGAAAAAATCGGATGGTTCCACCTACCATGCGGCGACCGCCATCGTGGTCGGCAACATCTTGCCCGGCACGACGAGCTTCAGCACGAACGCGGGCCTGACGGCCTCGGGCAACGTGGCGTCATTCCGCTTGTTCGTCCGCCTTACCACAGGCAACGAAGCCGGCAGCAACACGATCACCATCACGCGGCCATAGACCTCAGCAATCGCCTCCTAGGAGTCTGTCCGAGAATTCCGGTTTTCGGCTATATGTTGGGGTAGCCACCTCCTTCGTGTCCCACATATGGTGCAGTTTTTGAATTCTCGGACAGACTCCTAGCCCTCAAACAAGCGACGGCGCGCAGGTTTTTGAGTTCCCTCTCCCCTGTACTCAGGGGAGAGGGTTAGGGTGAGGGGTCTACGGCTTGCACTCGAAACGGCCCCTCACCCCAGCCCTCTCCCCTGAGTACAGGGGAGAGGGAGCAGAGCATCGCTTGTTCGAGGCCTAGCGCTACTGCCGAAACAACCGGCTGATCGAGGTCCGCTCGTGAATCGACCGGATGGCCTCGGCGAACAGAGGGGCGACGGAGAGGACGTGAACGTTCGGCGGCAAGGACTCGAAGCGATATTCGAGCGTATCGGTGATGAGCAATTCCTTGATCGGGCTGGCGGCTATCTTCGCGGCGGCAGCGACCGAGAGAACTCCGTGACTGGCGGCGGCGTAGACATCGCGAGCGCCCTTCTCTTTCACCGCCTGGGCCATGGCGATCAGGCTGCCGCCGGTGAAGACGATGTCATCGACGATCAACACGTTGCGATCTTTCACCTCGCCGATCACGCTCCAGACGCGCGCCCGCTCCTCATGGTCCGGCCGCTCCTTGTTGCCGATGACGACCGGAGCGTTCAAGAGGTCGGCGTATTTCGCCGCTTGCTTGCCGAATCCCACATCGGTGGAGGCCACGGCCAAGTTCGGGATGTTCTTCTTTTTGAAGTAATCGCAGATTACGGGCATGGCGAAGAGGTGGTCCACCGGCCGCTGGAAGAATCCTTGAATTTGCGGACTGTGCAAATCCATCGTGAGCACGCGATCGGCCCCGGCCCCCTCGATGCAATCGGCACACACGCGCGCCCGAATGGACACACGCGGCTCGTCCTTCTTATCGCCCTTGGCGTAGCTGAAAAACGGGATAACCGCCGTGACTTGAGTGGCGGAGGCCCGCTTGAACGCATCGATCCAAAACAAGAGCTCGACCAGGTTGTCGTTCACGGGGTACGAGATACCCTGGACGATGAACACGTCGCGGCCCCGCACGTTTTCCAGCACGCGCACGAAGGTGTTGCCTTCGCTGAACCGCCGGGCCTCGGAGGGCGAAACACCGATTCCCAGTTGCTTGCAAATCTCGGCGGCCAGCACCGGATTGGCCGTGCCGGCAAAAACCTTCAGATCACCTTGCGGGTCGTTCACGGATGTCTCTCAGAGTTCGATGGTTCAAAAAGGGGTCAGGTACCGTTGTGCGCAGCACCCTTCGGGCCGTTCCGGCAACGGTACCTGACCCCTTTTTGGGTTCAAAAAGGGGTCAGGTACCGTTGTGCGCAGCACCCTTCTGGCCGTTCCGGCAACGGTACCTGACCCCTTTTTGAACACGGCGGGTTTTGCATTCTACGGCCAGCGTGCGAATCATGCCAGACTCAGAATCAACAGGACTTAAGAGAGTCTACTCGCCGATCTCCACCGTGCGCCCCCTGCCAGCTTGCCTGGCTGGAGCGCATGATTGAGCAGCTAGATGCGAAACGCCCAAGTTCCTTTCTTCCTCCAGCTTCTTCCGCCGCTTTCGCGGCGGAAGAAGCTGGAGGAACAGCAAGAAGATGGTTTCGGGCCGACAGTTCTAGCTTATCAATCCTCTTCACCCACCGGACGAGCCGGCGGGGGTCGGTGGGGATGAGCGAGAAGTCTCACTTCAGAAGCCGCGATCTCACATGCTGGAGGATTTCTTCATGCACATCTGCGGGCGAGCGCAACTGGTGGCCAACACAACCGGAGACGATTTGCCAATTGCCGCTTCGTCGGGCGAGCTGGCCGTAGACTTCAGCAGTCCGGGTCAGGTAATTGGTGTCGGCCTCGTGCAAATCAGCGGCTTTGGCCGTGTAAGTTCGCGCCGCTTTGCGGCCGATGAGCTGTTGGGCCACAGAAACCGGCTGGTCCAGGTAAATGACGAGATGCGGCTGAGGAAGCCGGTACACGCAGAACTCGATGGCTTCGAGCCAATCAATGAATTGTCCGCGCTGGTCGGTCGGCAATTTCGCGGCCTGGTGGGCGAGATTGGATTCCACGTAGCGATCAAAGATAAGCACATCACGCGCGGCGCGTTCAGCCTCAATGAATGCCAGCGATTCCAAGCGGTCGCCGGCATAAAGCAGTGCGGCAAAGTGAGCCCCGGCAGTCTTGAGGTCGCCGAATTCGCCGTTCAGGTATCGGGCAATCGTGCGACCAAAGTGTGTGGCCTCGTAGCGGGGAAATGCAATCAGGCCGCAAGACTTGCCTTCGCGAGTGAGTGCGTCGCGAAGCATGCCCGCCTGCGTCCCCTTGCCGGAACCGTCGATGCCCTCGAACGCGAGCAGGAGTGCGCTCACCGATCGCCTCCGCTTCCCGGTTGCTTGCCGGTCGACTCGGACTCAGGCGGCGTCGGCTTGTGCCCATGCTCCAGATCGCGTGGCAAATGGTGGCCCAGCTTGTCGCGTTTTGTCGCCAGGTATTGCGCGTTTTGCGGTGTCGGCTTGGCTATCACGGGCACCTGGTCCACGACCTGAAGGTCAAATCCGTGATACAGGAAGTTGATCGCCTCGATCTTCTTGGGGTTGTTCGTGAGCAGGCGAATCTTCGTGAGTCCCAGGTCCTTGAGGATTTGGGCTCCGATTCCGTAATCGCGCATGTCCGCGCGATAGCCCAATGCCAGGTTGGCCTCCACCGTGTCGAGCCCCTGGTCTTGCAACTGGTAGGCCTTCAACTTTTCCACGAGGCCGATTCCGCGACCTTCCTGCGGCAGATACACCAGCACGCCACAGCCCTCGCGGCCGATCCGATCGAGCGCCATGTGCAATTGGTCGCCGCAGTCGCAGCGCAGCGAATCGAGCAGGTCGCCGGTGAAGCATGAAGAGTGCATGCGGACCAGCGGGGCAGGCTGCTTCTCCGGCTCGCCACACACGATTGCCATGGGCTCCTGATCTTCGTATTCGACTTTGTATGGGAACACCTTGAACGGGCCGTAATGCGTGGCGATCGTGGTCGGCTCGTTCAGCTTTCGACTCACGAGCCGCTCGGTTCGCCGACGGTGACGGATAATGTCCTCGATCGCGATGATCTTCATTCCGTGCTGGCGGGCCAACTGAAAGAGCCGGTCGCGCCGGGCCATCTGGCCATCGGTATCCAGGATTTCGCACAACACGCCGGCCGCCGGCTCGAAACCGGCCAGTCTGGCCAAATCGACGGTGGCCTCCGTGTGGCCCGCCCGCCGCAGCACACCTCCCTCTTTCGCAATGATCGGGTGCATGTGGCCGGGTCGCGCCAGATCGTCAGGGCGAGTTTCCGGGTCGATGATCGCTTGGACCGTGCGAGTTCGCTCGAAGGCACTGATCCCGGTCTTGCAACTGCGATGATCAACCGTGACCGTGAACGCAGTACGCAGCGGAGCCGTGTTGTCTTCGACCATCATCCGCAGCTTGAGCCGGGCGGCCAGGTCGGGCAGAATTGGGATGCACGTCTGTCCGCGTCCGTGCGTAATCAAGAAGTTGATCACTTCGGGCGTCGTCTTTGCCGCCGCACAAATGAAATCGCCCTCATTCTCGCGGTCCTCGGCGTCCACAACGATCACGATTTCGCCGTTGCGGATGGCGGCGATTGCTTCTTCTATTTGGTCAAACGAGTCGGGCATCGTTCATCGATTCTCAGCTCAGTTGCATGACTCAATCACGAGGCGAACAGTGACCCGATTATAACGAGGTAGGCGGCAAAATGGTTGTCCAGAAAAACAGGACGCAGATGAGCACGAAATGCGTCGATCCTCGCGGTTTCAAACCGCAAGACGACCGGTCCGTTCTCATCTGCGTCCCTGTGTCGTGTTCCTGTTACTTCAAACCGTCCGAAACTTGCGTGCAAATTATGGATTGATCGGCTCCGGCGGACTGCTCGGTGCGACCCGCCCCGGCTCTTTGAAGAACATGACCGAGCCGCCGCGCCGGCCGCCCAGGCTGTTGGTGTTGTAGATGAACTGAGCATCCAGCACCTTGTCGATCCGCACTTGGGCTTCACTCAAGTGTCCGAACGAGTACGGATCGAGGTTGGCCTTTTGCTCTATCGCCTTGGCAATCTTTTCCTTCAGCTCACGCAACTTCATGACAGACAGGTTTGAGATCGGCTTGTAAGCGGCGGTGAACCCGGCGTCCGGCAGGGTCAACTCGATCAGCCGTTCGAGATGCTCACGCTGGAGATTGCGTCGCAGGCTTGAAATCCACGGCTTGCGCGACGTGGCCGCCTCGGCCGGCTTCTTCTCCAGCTCGCTCCAGATCGACGTGCTGATCGAATCAAGCAACTCAGGCAGCGTGAGCTGGTCCTGATCCACCGGGGTGCGGAACTCGTTGTCGTAGACTCGACGCAGCGTTGTTGGATTCATGAGCATGGTGAGCGCGGATGACTGGATGCCCATGATCCGGTCGTGAACCGGCCAATCCGCATCGTCCGAGCTGAAGAAACGGTCATCGTCCATCCACTTGTCGTTCGTCATGTACTTGAGCAAGTCCGGGGTCAGGCCAAACGACTCCGGATAGAACGCATTCTCAATGACGAACTGCATGGCCTCACGTTGAGCCTTGCAGGGCACGACTTCCAACGGCGGGCGGCCATTCTTGTCTCCCTTCTTGTCGCGGTTTACGAACGCGCCGCCAACCCAGTCGGCCGTCATGCTGATTGACCGCATCTGAAGCAGCAGCGTCATTTCGTAGCCGCGCCGGGCTTTGGACCAGCTATCGCCGTCCTTGACGAATTTTTCGATGATCCGCTCGCGATGATGCTTCGCCAGCCGAACCTGGCTCTTGGCGTAATCCAGCGGGTTCGCGCTGAAGTCATAACGCTGGGCCAGTGGGTCCGGCCCCCAAGTGTCTTCGTCGGTGGCGTACTGCAAGCCCTGCTGAGCGACACGATCCAGGATCGGCTTCAGGTCCTTTTCCATCGTGTAGCCATACTCGATAGCCCACATGTCATAAGGCCCGATGTCGATCATCGCGTAATCGCCCTGGATTTCGCCATCCTTCATGTTGATGTTGATCGGCAGGTAATCCATGACCGATCCAGCGAACGGCTTGCCTTTGACCTTTGGGCTGTTGATATCGGCCAGCGAGAAGATGCTCGATGCCTTGAAGTTGTGCCGCAGTCCGATCGTGTGGCCAACTTCGTGGGCGACCAAATCTGCGATGAGTGGCCCGATGAACTCTTCTGGTATTCCATCGAGCACGTCGCTCTTCGGTTTCTCATCTTTCTTGGGTTCTTCTTTCTTCGGTTCCTCCTTCTTGGGCTCTTCTTTCTTCTCCTCCTTCTTGGGCTCGTCCTTCTTAGCTTCGTCCTCCTTCTCTTCCTTCTTTTTCTTTTCGTCTTCCTTCTTGGCATCGTCCTGGGCTGACTCGGTTGCCTGTTCTTCGATCATTTCGAGAGTCATGCGGAGCAGAGCTAGGTCGATCGCCTTCATTTCCGCAGCGAGGCAGAGCCCATTGACCTGACTGGTGCGGCCGACGAGGCCGTCAAATTCATGGGAGCCCATGAGGCCACGATCGGTGATCCCCAGTGGGTGTCCGCCGAGTGGTTGGGGTCCGCGCGCCTCTCGCTCGGCAATCATGCGCGGCCGCTCCGAGGGCGACGCGAGCAGAATCCGCGGGTCCCAATGTGGATGCGACTCGAACCAGGCCAGCGTTTCCGGAGTAAACCCTTCCATGGCGAGCGCCGGCAAGACTTCCATGTGTTGGCGCAAGTAGTGTCGAATCCACCCGTCGGTCAAGATGATGTCGGCGTCGAGAATCTCGCCGGTGAGTGGGTGAACGCGGCTCGGGCCGATCGCCGTGCCCGCGTCGTTCGAGAGCCAACGAATGAAGTTGTATCGAACATCTTCCGGATCCTTGTCCATGTGCTGAGGATTCGTCGGGTCGTTGTCCTGCTGGTGAACAACGATGGCGTCGCGAATGCCGACCTTCTCGAACGCCTTATTCCAGTACAGAATGCCCTGTTTTACCCAGTAGCGATATCGCTTGGGCGTCGTGTGCTCGATGTAGAATTCGATCGGCTTCTTGGGCGGGCTGAGCTTGAGGCTGGCGTCTGACTTTTCGAGCTTCCAGCGATTGATGTACCGCGTCTTCTTTTGCTCGTCCACAAACTTGCCCAAGTCGGTGAACGAGGTCGTGAAATAACCGATTCGTTCATCGGCGATTCGAGTCTGATAGCCGGAGCCGTCGGGCATGATGCTGATCGAGTAGTGAATCGTCTTGAGTCGACCGCCCGATGATCCGCCATCGAGGAACGAAAACGGACTAGAACTGCGACCGCCCCCCATCGGTGCCTCAAAGGCGACCTCGATGTTCTGTGGAAATGCCTTGGCTATTTTGATCGTCGCCAGGGCGGGATTGGTGATTTGGGCACTGGATCCAAAGAAGCGTGAAGCTTGACCAACGAGCAGCGCATCGAGGTCGATAACTGGACCGCCCATCGGTGACATCGTGACGATCGGAACGTCTAAGATCACCCGGTCCGTGAACAGTCGCTTGACGGAACTTTGCGATTCCGCGTCGCCGGTCGATCGCGTACGAATGTTGGGTTCCATCAAAGCCAGCCGCTTGTCGTAAGGTCTCCAGTACACGTACATGTCGCCGGCTTGAAGCCCGGCGTAGGTCTCGCCACTGGCAACTGTCATCGCGAAAAAGTACTTCTTGGCGATGTAGTCGCCGGGGAACTCTGCAAGCATTTGGTTATCTTTTTTGCGTTGCCAAAGCGTGTACATGCTCGGCCTGCCGTCCATCGTGGAAACAACCTTCTCAAAATCTTTGGTTACCTCGGCAAATGGCGGGTAATCCGGCGGCCTGGGAGCCGCGGCCGGAGGCCCGCTGGGCGGTGCCTGAGCGGGGGTCGCGGGCTGCTGTGCTGAAACGACCCACTGTGAGAGAATCAAGGACAATGACAACCCGATGGTGAGACCAACGATTCGTTTCATGGATTTCCTCTCGAAAGAGTCCTCACAAATCACGTCAAGTTCCCTAGCCGCACTGACTACTTACCCTGCGCCGGCCTTCCATTCTAAGAACCGCCAATGGCCACGCAAGAGAGCGGGAAGGCTGCGGAAGGTTTAACGACCGTTGGCGACGTACAACAGGCATCATCACGACGCCTGTCGCGTCGGATTGAGGTCAAGATGGGCTGGAGAACCGGATCGAATCGGATTTGCGGGCGGCGCGCGATTGCGGTTCGGGCTTGTGCATAAAGTCGAATTTGGATACCTATTCCCGCCGCTTTTAGACCCAATCGAGGCAAGGAGGCCCATCATGTCACTCAAGAAGACCGCGTTTCTTTCCGTCGCCGTTATGCTCGTTTCCAGTCTGGCGTGGGCAGTCCCGGACGGCCCTTGTGCACGGTGCAAAGAGTCACCCGACGATCACCTGGTTCCCACTGCGCCCGCGCTGCAGACGGCACTCCGCGAACTCTGGCCCGAGTCGAATCTTCGTGTCGTCGAAGGATCAGAGAATTCAATTAACATTGTGGGTGAAGCCTCATCCGCGGAAAACGTCAAGCATGTGATGAATTTCGCGAGCATATTCCACCTCAACGTCATCAACGGCATCACCGTCGGCGTGCAGCCGCAAATCCAACTTCAGTTGCTGATCGCTGAGGTCGACTGCGGAAAACTCGAACTCAAGGGATTCGACTTCAAACGGGCGTGCGAATTCGGTTCCTCAAGCAGTATCCCAGTGAGTTCTCCGAAGCTTGCAAAGACCACCAACCCCCACGAAGTGCGCGCGTGGCTCCGTGAGCTAAAACAGGAAGACTCAGCAAAGATCGTTGCACAGCCCACGCTGGTCACGCTCAATGGCCGAACTGCATCAATGATTGTCGGCGGCGAGTGTCCCGTTGTCCTTCCAACTGACAGCGGCAAATTCATAGTAGAAACGAGGGAGTACGGCATTCGGGTGGAATTCAAGCCCATAATTCTCAGTGACGGCCGCATTCGCCTCGAAATGAACTTTGAGCATAGCAGTCTCGATTACGCTAACGGCGTAGAAGTTGAGGGGCAAACAGTCCCGGGCGTTACAAGTCGCAGACTTACAACTTCAGCAGAGGTTGCACCGAACGAGGCTCTCGTGGTGTGCGGGCTGCACTGCCCACTGAAGTGCATCGCGAATTGCAAGCCACAGCAACCGAGAGAACTCATTTTGATGGTGAACCACCAACTGGTGAAACCGTTCGTTGGGGCCAGCGAACCAGCTCAAGCCTCAACGCCGCCGGCCGTGTTTGTTAAACCCGTCACGACTGAACCGCATTCATCACTTGCAGCGCATGCCCCGGCAAAGACCGACGGCGAAATCAAAGTCGTCCATGGTCGCTCACGCGTTATGCACTCACGAGACGAAGTAGTTCGATCTCACGTTGCCGACCCCGACGTAGTTGATCTTGTTCAGTTCAGCGCCAAGGAAATCACTATTGTTGGTCTGAATCGCGGCGCCACCACAGTAACTCTCTGGAGACATGGCAAGCAAGCCCCACTCTGCTTGTTCGTGAAGGTCATAAAAGACCCGGAATCCAGCGAAGACGATAATGCGGACCTGGGAAAACTCGAGGAACGTATCAACGAGATGCTTCCCAATTCTCACATCAAACTGGTTCCGGTCGCCCAAAAGATCGTCATGCTTGGCGAAGCAAGCGACGCCAATGAGGCCTCACAGATTCTTGCCATCGTGAGGCACCATGAAACGCTTTGTGCGAATGAACCGAGTCGTTTCTGCCAGGGAGCAGGCGGTTGCATGGTTTTTCCGCAGCCGGTGCCAACCATGTGTTCATCCGTCGTGAATATGTTGACAATCCGACCGACTGTTCAAGTCGCCGCGACTGAGATTGAATCCGACGCCGAACAGCCGCACGCCCCGGCAATCCTGCTGACCCCATCGGGCGGTGATCCAAATCGGGATGAACCAACAATCGAACCTCGCATCCGACTTGCTCAGGTTCGAGTTCACGAATCGCCGACAAACAAAACTCTCTTTGGCCGCGGAGTCCGTGCTAATGTCGGTTTGGTCGGGGAGATTGTCGATGCCGACACAATCAAGCAAATGAAGATGTGTTTGCAGAGCGGTTGCGAGCAGAAGAGTCATTGTCAAAACTGCCACGGCAAGTGCTGCGACCAGGTTGTTGAACTTCAACGGATCGATTCGGACGACTGCGACGAAGAGGAAGACGACGACGTCGAGTCGTTTATCGAACAGGTGTTGCACGCTCAGATGCAGCATTTGGAGAGTATGATGCGGGCCCGCCTTGCCCACGAACGGGAACTGCTCGAGGCCAAGGCCGCCGCCGATTCCGCACTAGCAAAACTCAAGGCAGAACACGCCGACGAAATCCTGAGGCTGCGGCTCGATCACGTCGCCGAAATGCAAAATTTGAAGGAAACCGTCTGGGGGATGGAGCGCAGGAGCCTGGAATTACAGCATCAGCAAGCCCTCGCGCACGAACGGCATATCGCCGAATTGCGAGTCCAACACGCGGACGAATTTCAAGCTCAGCGGATCGTCGCCCTGCGGTCCGAGATCCGGCAGCTTCAAGAAAAGAACGATGCGAACTGCCCGGAATGCAAACCAGTTACGGATCTCGCGTCCACGCGAGAACACGCACCACGCCATGTAGCCGATCCCGAGGAGTTGCCCGTGCTGGTCGAGGACCTAGCCAGCGGCCGTGTGCGTTACAGTCCCGTCCCGCCGAAACCAACCGTACACGTAGGCGCGCAGCCAGTGCACGATTCGGTGGAACGAGTTGAATTCAGTACTCCGCCACTCATGACGAGTCACTCCAGCAGGGCCGAAATGGAGCGCCTCCGGCGTGAGGTCGCTCGCCTGCGGTCGCTCGTCGAAGACGTGCTCTGCATCGCACCCGATTCGCCGCCTGCGCCCAAGCCCCATGTACCCGACGACGAGGATGAAGATTAGACCGAGTGGCCAGAACCATCGCGACGCGGTAAACTATCGAAGCACGGGGCGGCGCGTCCGCCCCCTTTCTGGGTCGCCGGAGAATGGACCGTGCTTCGCATCGGCAGATCGACCCAACGATGTTGCCAGGGCGTTTCCCGCCGCGAGTTCCTCCAGGCGGGTTCGCTCGGCGTTCTCGGCATTACCTGGGCCGACTTGCTTCGCCTGCGGGCACTCGGCGCCGCGAATGACCCCGCCATCCGGTCCGTCGTCGTGCTGTGGCTGTGGGGCGGTCCAAGTCACCTCGACACTTTTGACATGAAACCCGCGGCGACCGACGAATATCGCGGGCCGTTCACGCCCACTCGCACCAGTGTGCCCGGCACTCAAATCTGCGAACTGCTGCCGCGCCTGGGCAAGCTCACGCACAAATTCTCGATCCTGCGCTCACTTCATTGTTCGTCCAACGACCACGGCGTGGCCGGTACGATCGGGCTGACCGGCTCGATGGCCGGGGCACTCAATCTGGGCGGCTTGACTCTCTCAGGCAGTGCCCGCCCTTGCACCGGCTCCATTGTTTCACGCTTTCGCGGACCAAGTGCGAGCGGCAGCCGCGGCCTTGCGGAATCCGCGGGCCGGCTGCCCAGCTTCATTGTGGTCGGCGGCCGACTGCACCAGGGCAAAAAGCCAATCATCGGCGAAGGGGGCGGAAAGCTCGGGGCGGTTTATGATCCGTTTCGTCTCGAATACGACGCGGAGGAAGGTGCTAAGGCTCTGTCGCTCGCCCTCTCTGAAGAATTGCCGGTCCGCCGCCTCGAAGACCGCCGCTCGCTGCTCCGCTCGATCGACCAGATCGAACAGCGGCTCGACGAACGCCGATCCGTGCGCTCGGTTGATGCATTTTACGAACAAGCATTCTCGCTGCTCACGGCCGGGCCGGCGAAAAAGGTGTTCGATCTCTCCGCCGAACCGGATTCGCTACGCGATCGCTACGGCCGATATCGATTCGGCCAATCGACCCTTTTGGCCCGCCGATTGGTCGAGGCCGCCGTGCCGTTCGTGCAAGTGAACTGGAGTGCTCACGTCGAGGCCGAGGAAGACTCAGGCGACGGCGGCTGGGACATGCACTACCGCAACTTCGAGGTGCTGCAAGATCGCCATCTCTGGATGCTCGACCAAACGATGACCGCGTTCCTGGAAGATCTCGACCAGCGCGGCCTGCTCGACAGCACGCTCGTTTTGGTCATGGGCGAATTCGGCCGCACACCGAAGATCAACGCGCACGCGGGGCGCGACCACTGGGAGAAGTGTTTCTCCGCCGTGCTCGCCGGCGGCGGTGTGGTCGGCGGCCGAGTCATTGGCTCCAGCGACGCACGCGGCGAACACCCGCACTCCCGACCGCTCACACCCGCCGACGTCGCCGCCACCGTCCTCGACCGCTGCGGCATCACGCTCGCCCAACTCCAGCAGTTCGATGTGCAGCCGGAAGGCTCGGTCATTCACGAGCTGTTCTAATATGAACTCTCGCCTCGCCACATTGGCCCTCATCGTCTCATTCATGCCAGCTCTGGCAGTGAGTTCTTACTACCAATCTTCAACGCCTCAATCCGTCAGTGCCTTGGCCGTTCAACGCTTGACCACGGACGGCCACCAGAAACAACACCCCGCATGGTCGCCGGACGGCAAACTGCTCGCGTTCACGATCTATTTGAAGGGCAAGGTCGGCGTGGTCGAAATGACTCCCGGCGCGACGGGATGGAAACACATCACGACGTTCGACGAAAACCCAGAGTATGAACCATCATGGTCCCAGGACGGCAAGCGAGTCGTCTTCGTTCACGTGTCGCTCTCAGGTACCGACGGGCAACTTGAGATTCACACGATGAACTCCGACGGCACCGATTCAAAACGCATCGTCACGCCCGCTAAGCGGCCCGCCCAAGATGAACATCCCGCCTGGTCGCCCCACGGCAAGTCGATCGCGTTCAGCACGACTCGCGACGGCAACCAGGAGATTTATCTCTGCGACGCCGACGGCGGAAACCTGCGCCGCATCACCAGCCACCCCGGTATCGACTCGCACCCCACCTGGTCGCCAGACGGCAAGCAGATTGCGTTTTGTTCCTCCCGTTTCGGCAACCTGGAAATCTGCGTAATGAACGCCGACGGCTCATCGATCCAACGACTCACCGAGCACCCGGCCATGGACTACCAGCCGCGGTGGTCGCCCGATGGCAAGCGCATCGCCTTCACATCCACGCGCGACGGCAACTACGAAATCTACCTCATCCGCCCCGATGGCACCGGTCTCAGAAATCTGACGAACGACCCGGCTACGGATAAAGATCCGACGTGGAAACCCGACAGCTCAGAAGTTACCTTCGTCTCAAATCGCCAGGGCAAGTTAGACTTGTATTCAGTCGCGATTGATCCCTAACTTTTTACTTCGGCATCGACCAAACGCGGCTTACATTCAAGCATAAGGCCGCGACTTCCAGCCGAGCCGTCCAGTTGCGTGTGGTTACCAACTGACCGGAGCGACTTCAATTGGTCCAGTTCGACGCGGGTTACGGGACGGCTATGCGTCTGGGTCGCAAAGCGGTCCAGGCATTCATCAGCCGAATGACCGGCCTCTGGTCTCGACGGCGGGTGGTTGTCGGGGTCGATTCTTAGAGACATCAGTATTCTTGGACAGTTCCAGCGCAGGAAGTCGATGGGTGGGATCACTTTGGCGTTTCCTCGGCGAGTTTGAAGCGAGTGAGCAACCGCAGCTTGTCGAACTCGATGAGGAAACAGTCGAAGAACCCTTCGCGGCCGAGAAGTTGCGAAGCATCGCCGTCGGCAAAGCAGATCGGAATCATGACAGCGACACCGACATCGGTGACGATCAACTCGACGTCGAGGATTCGAGCGGGGACGGTGCATTCTGGTTTTGGTGAAATTCCCTGCAGTTCGATGTGTGCCCCGGATTCCCAACGCAGCCCAAGTTCTTCGCACAAGTGGCGTGGGGCCAGACTAATGTCGGCGCCCGAATCGACGAGAAAGGTCTCGCGTTGCGATTGGCCACTTGCCCCAACGAGCAGTACGTCGAGCGTTGGGATCAGCGGATTCACCTGCACGCCGGGCGGCAGCAGCGTCGTCCATGGTTTTACGAAAGACGCCGCCATCGAATAGTGACTCCCTTTTCGAGACGCAGCAGAAGAATGGCCGGGTCGCGGGGTTCTCCCAAGGCCGCACAGAGTTCCGCTCGCGTGCGCGCGGCGGCGATAATCTGACAGTCTTTCGCGGCGACCCACTGGCCAGCATATTGGCGCCGGATTTCGTCGGGCAAATTGTGCAGGAAGTGGCTCGTCGGTTCAATTGCTCGGATGTACTCAACTTGCTCCGGAGTCGGCGACCAGGATCGGACTTTCACACGTGTAGCCGTGGCCATGTGCTGTTCCTCCTGCATCCCATCTTACCCTCGACGCACCTGCACTGAAAGCGACTCCGATCCGGGATGCCGCGTGGCCGGTCATTCAGTCGATGATCTTGTTCAGCGGATACTCGACGATTCCGCAGGCGCCGCCTTCTTTGAGCTTGGGCATGATGTCGCGGACGATTGCTTCGTCAATGATCGTGTTCACGTCCACCCAGTTCGAGTCGGAGAGAGACGAAATGGTGGGGGTCTGAAGGGCGGGGAGGATTTTCAGGACGCGGTCGAGATTGGCTTTGGGGACGTTCATCATCAGGCCGACTTTTCCGGCGGCGGCCATGGCACCGCGGAGCATGAGCGCGATGTTTTCGATCTTGCGGCGCTTCCACGGGTCGGACCAGGAGCCTTCGTTTGCGATCAGCCGCGTGGTGCTTTCGAGCACGGTGTCGACGATGCGGAGGTTGTTCGCGCGGAGCGAGCTGCCGGTCTCGGTGACCTCGACGATCGCGTCGGCCAGGTGCGGCGGCTTGACCTCGGTCGCGCCCCAGGAAAATTCGACGTGGGCCGTGACGCCGTGACGGGTCAGGTAGTCGGTCGTGAGATTGACGGCCTCGGTGGCGATTCGTTTGCCCTGGAGGTCTTTCGCCGATTGGACCGGCGAATCGTTCGGCACGCAGAGTACCCATCGAACCGGACGGCGGCTTACTTTCGAAAAGACTAACTCGGCGACCTCGCGCACCTTGGCTCGGTTTTCGACCACCCAATCGTAGCCGGTCAGCCCGGCGTCCATCACGCCGTCTTGGACGTAGCGGGCCATCTCCTGAGCACGAATCAGGATGCACGAGATTTCCGGGTCGTCGATCACCGGGTAGTATGACCGCGACTGAAATGAAATGTTCCAGCCGGCTTTGCGAAACAGTTCGGCCGTCGCCTCCTGCAGGCTGCCGGCGGGGATTCCAAGTTTGAGAATGGGGTTGCTCATCGGTTCCAGAAATCTTCTTGTCAGAGTAAGGTGGGTCGAGTCTTCGAGACCCACCATCCGGATTCGTCATTGATGCGACTGGTGGGTCTCGAAGACTCGACGCACCCTACGACTCACTGGGTTGTTGCGGCGGGCAATGGGCCCGACGCGACCAGCTTCTTTCGTCGCGAATCGACGGTCAGGTTCAGTCCTTCCAAGGATCGGGCGCCCAGCAACAACAAATCACCCTTTTCGGCGAAGACAACTTCGTCGATGGTAAACGAGTCGTCCACGCGGACGATCGCAAAGCCCACGCTGCGAGTGACCTCTTGGCCATTCGCCATCACAAATTTCAGGTCTTTCTTCTCACGAGCGATGCGCAACTTTTCCAGTGTGGCCCCCGGAACCCAGGTGTATTCGCTCCCGGTATCCACAAGAATTCTCGGAATTACCGCGGTCTTGCTGCGGTCTGCTGAATTCTGAATCGAACAGCGAACGTGAAAGGTCCCCATGTTCGATGCCTACTTCTTGTAAACCTTTGTCGGATCAAACACTCGCTCGCCGACGACCGTGATCTGATCGCCGTCGATGCGGCGGAAGAAACAAGTTCGGTAGCCTTCGTGGCAGGCGGCGCCGCCAATTTGGTTGACTTTGATCAGAATCGTGTCGGCGTCGCAGTCGAAGTAGATGCTCTTGAGTTCTTGCACGTGGCCGCTCTCTTCGCCCTTGCGCCACAGTCGATTGCGGCTGCGCGAGAAGTAGCAGACGCGGCCGGTCCGCAAGGTTTCGTCGAACGCCTCGCGGTTCATGTACGCCAGCATCAACACATCCCCCGTCGCCTCGTCTTGGGCGATCACCGGGACGATTCCACCAAGTTTTTCAAAATCAATCAGCACGCGGAGACCTCCAGAATCAAACGGCTAATTCGACCGCACGGGTCCATTAGGTCCGAACTCGGCCACGTATTCGCGTTGGTAAGCGAACAGGGCGGGCGTGCCGCCGGTGTGGACAAAAACGACATTTTGATCGCGGCGATATTTGTCCGCTCGAATGTCGGCAATCAGTGCGGCGAGCGCCTTGGCCGTGTACACGGGGTCGAGCAGGATCGCTTCGGTCCGAGCCAAGAGCCGGGTCGCCTCCATGCCGGCCGGGCTGGGATGGCCGTAACCGGGTCCTATGAAATCGGGCGTCGCCGTGATGTCGTCGCGAGACAGGCATGGCCCAACGTCGAGTAAAGCGGCGGCTTTGTTGGCGATATCGGCCATGTATGCCAGATTGTCGCCGGGCCAGACGATCGGCATGACAGAAATGACTGGACAGCGAAGTCCGAGCAGTTTCTTGCCCAGGAACATGCCGGACCCAGTAACACCGCACGAGCAGACGTAGATCGCGTCAGGAGGCACGTGGCGTGCGTGGAGCTGGTCCATTAGTTCGGCGAGTCCGAGTACGTAACTGATTGCACCGGTCGGTCGCACGCTCGGGTCATTGCCGGCGAACACCGTGTGACCCTCAGCGCGAAATCGGTCGGCAACGCGGCCGAGCAATGCCCAAAGATCAGCGCCCAGCGGCAGGTCTGTGAATTCGACAGTTGCCCCGATGATGTAATCGAGCAGCAAGTTCCCTTGAATTTCGGTCGAGTGATCTGCCTTGCTCAGCACCAGATGGCACTTGAGGCCCATCTTGGCACAGCCAGCGGCCGTTTGTCGGCAGTTATTCGATTGCACACCGGCGCCCCAGACCACCACGTCGGCGCCGCGGTCCTTGGCAACACCGAGAATGAGCTCATTGTGTCGCGTCTTGTTGCCGCCAAAAAGCAGACCCGTGCAATCGTCGCGTTTGATGAAGATTCGCGGGCCGCCCAGAAAGTCGCTCAGCCGAGTCAACTCTTCCAGCGGCGTTGGAAAGTGGCCGAGCGGCACGCGAGTCAGTCGGCCGGCCCGCTGACGAATTTCGGCCGGAGACATCTCAGGTGTCATTGTGGGCAATTCCGTTTCTCCTGTTTCATCAATGCTAGGAAATCCACCGGCTTGTCAGTTTTTACCCTCAACGAAGTGAGCATTCTAGTCAGGACTCAGATTCGTGTACCATAGGACGCTCGGCCAAGGCAAGGAAGACCTCAACCCGTGTCGCTGCCAATCCCTAACAGCGTATCAATGAACACGATGTTCTCAACCCTTCATCGATCACTCCGGCATCTGGTGAATCGGGTCGGCCCCAACAACGATGTGCCAAAGACAGACAGTGCCGTTGGCAGGTTCGGTGAAGTTGTGGCGATGGCTTTGATCGGCGTCAGCCTAGTTTTCCGCATCCTCTGGCTGGATCGCGTGCCGGGCGTCAATGGGGACGAGGCATGGTATGGCGTCCAGGCGGTCCGATTCGTCGATGGCAAAACGTGGTCATGGCAAACGCCCAGTGGGCTGCCGGTCAATCCGATGCTGTTCGTGACCGAAGTGCTCCTGTTGAAAATTTGGTCGCCGTCGTTCTTGATTTTGAGGATTCCAATCGCAATCTGGGCGTGCGCTGGCCTGGCGATCACGTTCGTATTGCACCGTTGGTATTCGGGAAGCCGGGGCGAGGCACTGCTGGTGGTCGCACTCACGGGCTGTATGCCGGCTCATTTGGCTTACTCACGCTTTTGCTGGGACTCGAGCTTCGCGTTTGTGGCGTTCCCGCTTGTGCTTTATCCGTTCTTGAGAATCGTCCAAGGGGTCAGGAGCATTCAAGTCGTTTTGCTTCTGTTCGCCGGAACGTTGCTCTGTCTTTGGGTTCATGTGACGCACGCCATTCTCATTGTAGCCGCGGCGCTAATCTGGGCCTGGAACGCTCGATCGGCGTTGGCGACACCTGCCCGACGCCGGCCCATCACCTCGACGGCACTCGTCTTGATTGTCGCTGGGGCCTTGGTGTTGGTGTTTCGAAAACAGCATGCGATGAGAATTCTGATCGACTCGGCGACGAGCAGCTTGGACCGATTTCCCCTTCACCTCAAGGTCCTGGCCGATCTCTTCGCGGGAATGAGAATCTACGATTACCTGGCCGGGCTGCCGAGTACGGGGTCGGCATGGTGGACCGTTCCGGTTTTTTGCCTTATGAGCGTAGTCATTCTCCTCGCGCTCTTGAGGTCAGGGGACACGGCCGATAGAAGTTTGGCATTGTTGGCGCTCCTCAGCTTGCTGCTAATTTTTCTGACGGGCCGCGCTTTTCGGCTCGATGATGCCAGCTACGAAAGGTATTTCCTCTATGCATTCCCCCTTTCGGCGGTGGTTCTGGTGCGAGGTGTTCGCGTGGTGATGCCAAGCGTAGGGAGTGAACCGGGAAAACTGCTTGCCGCCTTACCGCTTGTGCTTGCCGTGTGCTTCCTCGTGCAGTTCTGGTTTTGCTATTTCGCGGTGATTCGAAGCCAAGCGTTCGATTCGAGACTACATCAGACTTTTCACACGGGGACCCGAGAGCCCAAGGCAGAGCTGGCATCGGCCCTAAGTGAACGTTTGCAGAGAGAATCGCATGCGGTGATCTATACCGAGAACTGGTGGCTCCATCACTCTGTGGATTATTTGCTCAGATGCCGTTACGAAGTTCGACGTGAAACGATTCCGGTCGATTCGACGACACAGTCCTTTGTCGTTGGGTTTGCAGAAAGCGGTTTTGTCAGCGCCGTACGCGATAAATTCGGTCCACTAGATGGGGTGCGACGAGAATCTCAATTCGGCAACTCGAACGGCCAGCCAATCCTTCTCCTTCTGGAGATTGGTTCACCCGGGAATGACGGAGAAACAGTTCCGGATCAGACACGAGATTGACGGCGCCGAACAATTGCCGTAATTTGTGCCCAGCCGAGCCGAAGTGGCGGAATTGGCAGACGCACTAGGTTCAGGACCTAGCGACCTTAACCGGTCATCCGGGTTCAAATCCCGGCTTCGGCACTCTGAAAGCGAGGGGCGCGGTCCATCGTGCCCCTCGCAATTTCATTTCAACTGGTGGCAGCCAGAGTCAGCGACTACCCGGCGATCCCGGTCACGTCTTTGTGCAAGAACCGCCAGAAGTGCAACAATTGACGATCCAGCACAATGGCCGTCGTGACGCTCACCTCGGTCGTGCGGTTATTGTTGCAGACGGTGATGGTCTTGATGAACTCGGCTGGGACAAATTCCCACGTCCAAACCGTCTTGAATCCAACAATTCGAGCCCGAGCGAACCAGGGCTCGACCCAAATCGGAATCTTCCTAGGCGTCACCACAACCTTGATTCCCTGAATCTCCTTGACGATCGCCGCACAATCTCCGTTACCTAGCGTGTCGGTCACGATCACCTGCTCATCCGGAGTCAAACTCGTATTCGCGAGCAGGAATGGGAATGGACTTCTCACCTCGCGGCGGAAAATGTTGCCCAGCACGTTGTCTACGGTGAAGTTTCCGCCTTCATCGTCGGCTTGCAAGAATGGGCAGCCGATGCCGGTTTGCTGGTCCAAGGGACTACAAAAATCTGTTTGGCCGGCGATCACCTGCATAGCCTCTCGAGTGATGCGGAGGAAGTTCTCGGTCTCCCCTGCCGCTCGCTGACTACCCGGGGTTCCGAGGCCTCTGGTGGGTTGCCCGAGATTGTTCCTTCCCGTCGCGTGGTTGTTTAGGGAAGAGATCAGGCTATTCAGCATGGCAAGGTGCGCATCGAATTCTGGGTCCGCGCCCATGTCATTTTGAATCTCATTGGTGGCGGGAGTCGGAAGGACAACCAGATTGCTCGTGTAGATTGCTTCAATGCCCTGGTGGATTGCATCCATGTAGGTCTGCTCGGCCAGATTGGGACGAGAGAGGAGTTGGATCGCCTGATTCAGCTTGAACTCCATCACATTTGGCGTTTCCCCGCGCTGCTCCGCGCGAACCCGCGATACGCCAACTACGTCCGTGTCCGCTTCACCACTGAGAAAGTCCATGTCGGCCCCGCCATTGAAATTCAAATTGCGTGGCACATCGAGCTGAAACAACAGAGTGAAATCGGATCCATCACGCGTGCTGATTCGCACGTCGCGGCTAATCCCCTGCAGCTCAACCAATTGTTGACCATTGACCGTCGTGCCTTCATGACCTTCAACTTCCACCTTGTCACCGTATTGCTCCACCGAAATGACGTTGTCGTCGTTGTCGCAATTGACAAGCAAGTCACCGCCACGAGAAATCGTCGCCATACAGTTTCCAGATAACAGTGTGCGTTCTTCCAACGCATCGAATGTGAGCTTCCGAGTTTCTTTCCGGGTGCCGTGTCTGACCATGTGTCATCTCCTTTGTTGAAAAAACAAGATGCGTGCCAACCCCCAAATAGGCTTGAGAAACTGAACTGGCGAACGTGTTCACGGGTGAACTGCCAGTTCTGGAAACAACTCTCACCCCCCTCCCTTCAAGAAATGATGTGTTACCCAGGTCTCACAACTTCCAATCCAACGCGATCCAGCGGGATGCTCGTCGAGCTTAGTCGCATTTGTCCAATCGTGAGACCAGCGGGCAACTGGCTAGCCGCAAAGCCTATACGGTGAGTTGGTTCACTTCAACAAAAAAGTTACCGGATGTTCAAAATTCTTGATGGACAACGCCAATAGCTGAACAGAGGACTTGCCTAACCCAAGGTAGTTTAGAGATTCCGCCGACGTTCCTCTCATGCGTTGTCAATTTCAGATGAACACGAGGCCCACTTGATTGGCGAATCCAAAACTGCTAGCGGCACAAATCATTGTTGCCTTATGTGTCGAAAAAAGAGAACATACGCGGGCATAACACACCTGGGGTGCCTGCCGTTGCGTTGATTTTGTGCCGAATCGTCCCTCGCCGGGAGCTGGTGATGCGGGTTTCAATCCTTGCCAATACTCATGCCAGCCAAAAAAGCCCAAGTCATCCTGCAATCGGTTGGGCCATTTTCTCCGGAATGATCTTGAACGGAATGTTGCAATCGGCAACCGGCTTCGAGACGACCCCGCAAAGCAATTTTGAAAACGGTATCGTCCCGATTCTCTCAAAGCTCGGCTGCAACTCGGGCGGCTGCCATGGCAAGGCGGAGGGGCAGAACGGATTCAAGTTGTCCGTTTTCGGGTTCGATCCGCGTGCCGATTATGATGCGATCGTAAAGGAAGGGCGCGGGCGTCGCGTCGTTGCGGGTGCTCCGGACCACAGCTTAATCTTGCGAAAGCCACTTGGCCAAGTTCCGCACGGCGGGGGAAAGAGAATGTCCGTTGGATCGCGCGAACACCGGACACTTCGCGATTGGGTCAATGCCGGATTGCCATTCGGTTCAGCCGACGATCCCGTGGTCACGCGGATCGAAGTCACCCCCGCCGAGAGAATTCTCGCGCCCAACACCACCCAACAATTGCACGTCATTGCGCTGCTCTCCGATGGCACGCAGCAAGACGTGACCGAAATGGCGAACTACTCATCGAACGAACCGCAAATCGCATCCGTGACAGAACTGGGGGCCATCGAAACGCACGACCTGCCGGGTGAGGCCGCCGTGATGATGAGTTACCTCGGCCATGTCGCCGTCTCGCGCGCGATAATACCTCAAAAGCTCGATCGGCCATTCGCCCGCCCATCCGAGCGAAACTTCATCGACGGCTTGGTCTGGGATAAGCTGGCACAGCTCGGCATCCAGCCATCGGGACCGGCGAGCGATGAAGATTTCCTCCGGCGAGTCCACCTCGACATCATCGGCACCCTTCCGACGCCGGCCGAGGCTAAAGCGTTCTTGGGCGACACCAGTACTGACAGGCGAACACAATTGATCGATACTCTGCTCGACCGACCGGAGTTCGTCGACTTTTGGACATTGAAGTGGGCCGACATCTTGCGAGTCGACAGGCAACAGCTAAAGGCGAAGGGGGCATACGCATTTTACGAATGGCTGCGTTCGAGTATTCGTCAGAACAAACCGTACGATCAGTTCGTCCGCGAGATCATCACAGCCCAAGGTTCTTCCGATCGCATCGGACCGGTGAATCTCTACCGAATTGTGAACACGCCCGAACTGCTGGCCAGTACGACAAGTCAGGTTTTCCTCGGCATACGCATCGAATGTGCCCAGTGCCATCACCACCCGTTTGACAAATGGGCCCAGGACGATTTTTATGGCATGGTGGGTTTCTTCAATCGCGTGCAGCGCCGCGCGGACGGCGAGGGAATCGATGTCGTGGTTGGATCGCCCGCCGAGGTCAAGAACCCGAGGACGGGCAATGTTGTGCCGCCACACCCTCTGGAAGCGGCGGTTGGGGGTTGGGAGCTGAGGGCTCGGGCAGAAGCATCCATCGGCCCGAAGCTCCGACGTAACGAATTGTCGACCTCCTCCCCAGCCCCAAGCCCCGAATCTCCAGCCTCCGACTCCGACCCGCGCTCCATGCTGGCCAATTGGATGACTTCGCTCGAAAACCGTTGGTTCTCGCGTGCGATTTCGAATCGTCTATGGTCGCATTTCTTGGGCCGCGGCCTGGTCGAACCGATTGACGATATGCGTGATACCAGCCCGTCATCGAACGAGCCGCTGCTTCAGGCACTAGCCAAGTTCACTGCCGATCAGAGATTCGACCTCAAGCAATTGATTCGTGCGATCACGAACTCGCAGGTGTACCAATTGTCGAGTGAACCCAATGAATCGAATGCTCGAGACCACCAGAACTTTTCGCATGCCGCAATGCGAGCGATTCCTGCCGAAGTGTTGCTCGACGCGATTTGCCAAGCGACGGGCCGCCCGGAAAAGTTCGTTTTGCAGCCGGAGGGCACGCGGGCCATTCAGCTTTGGGATAATCGCGTGAACCACTATTTTCTGCAAGTGTTCGGTCGTCCGCTGCGGGCAACTGCTTGCGAATGCGAACGCATCAACGAGCCGAGCGTCGCCCAGGTTCTTCACCTCATGAACGCCCCGGAGATTCAAGCGAAGATCAGCCACCCGCGCGGCCGCGTTCAACAGTTGAATCGAACGGGCAAAACTTCCAGCGAAATCGTCAACGAACTATACCTGGCCACATACAGCCGCCTGCCGCGTAATTCCGAACGCGAATCAGCCGTTGCCTTCCTAGGAGTCTGTCCGAGAATTCAAAAACAGCACCATATGTGGGACACGAAGGAGGTGGCTACCCCAACATATAGCCGAAAACCGGAATTCTCGGACAGACTCCTAGATGCTGCCACCGCTACCGGCCTGCGAACCCAGGCTGCTGAAGACCTGTTGTGGACGCTGATGAACACGACGGAATTCTTGTTTAACCATTGATTCACTGGAATGACGAATGACGAAAGCCGAATTTCTAATGAAGCTCGAAGACCGAATGTCGAAACGGGCCACGGCCTTTGGCTTCGCTCATTCGAGCTTCGTCATTCTTTAGACATTCGGGCTTCGACATTCGACATTGCCCTATGGGAGTCGCAATCATGAACACAAACGATCATCCGCGACGGTTCTGTGACGGCACCACGCGACGCGATGCACTGAGGCTTGGCGGCCTGTCGCTCATGGGCATGGGCCTCGGCGTGCCTGAGCTGTTGCGGCGCGAGGCTGCGGCGGCCGACGATGATGGAATCGCTGGCCGTGCGAAATCGTGCATCTTGATCTGGTTGCAAGGCGGCTCAAGCACGATGGACATGTGGGACTTGAAGCCGGACGCGCCTGCCGAGTTTCGCGGGCCGTTCAAAGAGATTGCGACGAATGTGCCGGGAGTGCGCATCAGCCAGCACCTCTCGAAAACCGCGCGGCAATTGGACAAGCTCACGCTGATTCGCTCGTTCACTCACACGGATGCCGGGCACGGGCCGGCGGACCACTGGATGATGACGGGTTACAAGCCCGGCCCCGGTTTCATGGACGCCGACGGCATGGTGAACAACCAGCGGCCGGCGTACGGTGCCGTCGTGGCGCGAGAGCTGGGTCCGCGCGGCGCGATGCCGGCGTACGTGACCGTGCCATCGCTGCCCAAGAGTGGCGGGGCCGCGTACCTTGGGCCGTCGGCCGCACCGTTCGTGATCGCCTCCGACCCGTCGGCGCCGGATTTTTCCGTGCGTGACCTGCAGCTCGCTCACGGCGTCGATGCCAACCGGCTCGAAAACCGCCGCAGCCTGATCCGAAGCCTCGATCGATTCCAGAACGAGGCCGAAGCGAAACTTGCCGCGGATTCGAGCACGCGAGCCAGCGCAACGAGCACCTACTATCAGAAGGCATTCGAACTGGTCACCAGCCCGCAAGCGAAGGAAGCCTTCGACATCTCGAAAGAGAATCCGAAACTGCGCGACGAATACGGCCGGCACAGCTTGGGCCAAAGCTGCCTGATGGCCCGCCGACTGATCGAAGCCGGTGTGCGGTTCGTCACTATCGACCACGGCAATTGGGACACGCATTCGAAAAACTTCGAGTCGTTGGCGAACAACCTGCTCCCGACGCTCGACGCTGCGTTCGCCACATTGCTCCGCGACTTGGCCGACCGCGGGCTGCTCGAATCGACGCTGGTCATCGTCACGGGCGAGTTCGCCCGGACGCCGCGCATCAACAACACCGCCGGCCGCGACCACTGGCCCAACGGCATGACCATCCCGATAGCCGGCGGCGGCGTCAAAGGCGGCATCGTCTACGGCGCCTCCGACGCCCGCGCCGAAAAACCCGCGACCGATCCGGTCGGCCCCGCCGATCTCGCCGCGACGATCTACCATCTGATGGGCATCGACCGCTCGAAAACCTACTACGGCCCACTCGGCCGCCCGCTGCCAATCTTGGACCACGGCAAGCCGATCGAAGGGATCCTGTGAGTGCATCGAGAGCACATACTCGGGAATATCGCAACTACATTACGATTGAGTTGAAAAGGGATCACGCCGAGTTACCTCCGTACGGTCGCGACTGGCTTCTTGAAGTCTTCCCAATCTCTCCAAAGCAGTCGCTCGATCTTTGTAAAAAGCGACAACCTGCGGCATGTGTCGAATAGCCTTGCCATAGTCGTTCACGGCCCGATCGTAGTCACCCCCGGCAGCTTGAGCCAACCCTCGCAGGTGATAGATCTCTGCTTCATTGGGCGCTTGGCGCAGGATTCGATCGCAGTCCGCAATTGTTTTCTCGAAATCCGCCAATTCGAAAAACGAATGGGCTCGGGCACGATAACATTCCAATTCGTCAGGATCGAGTTGTACGGCTCTCTCGGCATCAGACAGTGCTTCGCGAAATCGACCGAGTTGCCGATGCGAGATCGAACGGTACAAATATGGTTCGCCGTCTTCTGGGTCAGCCCGAATGGCTTCGGTGAACGCAACGACGGCTCCTTCATAATTCCCTTGAGTGGCCAGAAATGCTCCACGCGCGAAGTGAGAATCCGCCTCAGCTTCCTCTTCCATGTCTGGCTCTGGATCGAGATCAACAGGTTCATGATCTTCGGCGAGTGCCTCTTGGTCGGTCCACCTTGCTCCGTCCTCTGTATGTCCAGTGGGTTCGTTGGTCGGTGTAGGCTCCGATTCCGATGCCAGCGCAGGGCGTTCAAAGGAATAAAACGGACATGGCCCCTCGCTCGTCAAACCGCTCATTCCAGTTTCTTCGAGAAAGCGAATCCCCGACTGAAATACTTCTCTCACGTCCGCCCGAAGATAATTGGCCCACGCCGGTTTTGCCTCCTGTCGGTTCTTTGCAAAGATGGCCAGCGCGTACCCGCATACCGGGAACGACAGATAGCCGCGCCGTTGCCATTTGGAAAAGTGCCAATTGCCTGACGTGTAGTTGGACTCGAGTAGCATTGCCTGCGTTGTGAAAACCCCAAAACCCAGAAAAACGGTCAATAGATCGGTTAGCGGCTCGTGGTCTTCCTCATCGCCGGTGAGTCGTTCTTCGCCCAACAACACGTGATGTGCCACTTCGTGAGCCATGACGGCGATGACCGGGCCAGGATCGTCCATGTCGGTCGTTTCAAGCCAGACCTTGGCTGCATCGGCTGTCTTGTGATAGAGTCCCGCCGAGTCGCCAGCTTCCTGAGAGTAAAACCCCAGTTCGATCTGGTCCGGCTCGACGCCCATGAAGCCGCACACTCGGTCCAGCAAGTTTCGCGCTGACTCCGGCGTTGGCGAATAAGGTTCTGGGAAAAACTCCGCCGTCGGAAGAATCACCGGTGCTGCGAGCATCCGGTCCATGCCAAACTGGTCGACCAGCCAAGCCATGCGGTATTCCGTCCACCGCTGGAACCGCGGGCCGACGGGACATTGTATTTTGGATTGGAACCACCCAAACATGGTGAACGTCGGCGCCTCAGTAGGTTTTGGGTATCATTCCTGGAACGTGCGACGAGGTTTGCTTGGACATATTCTTAGGTGCGACTGACCCGAATGCAATTAGAATACACAACGGATTGCTGGTAGAATCTGTTGAGTCATGTTGCTCCGCCCTGGTTGCAAGGAGTAGACGTTCATGCGTCCAGTGACCATCGAACTCGAGGACCAGCAGTATCAGGCCCTCGTTGCCATTGCTAAGGAGATTGGATTACCCGGTCCCGAAAAACTTGTTAGCCAGCAGCTCACTCGCTTCATTGCCAGTTACTCCGGTCCCGGAATCTCGCCGGAATTGAAAGATCATTTGAACGCCAGCATCACGGAAAACCGGAGCCTGTTGGATCGGCTTGCTCAATGACGGTTTTCCTGGCGGTCGAGGACGTGCTTGAAATCTACCGTGCGGTGTTGAATGCCACGGGTGGGACTGCTGGCATTCGCGACCTGGGGCTGCTCGACTCCGCGGTTCATCGTCCGCAGGCGACCTTCGGAGGCGTACAACTTTATCCAGACTTGAACCATCAGGCTGCGGCTTTGATCGAATCGCTCGGTCGAAATCACCCCTTCGTGGACGGAAACAAGCGAGCGGCATTCACGGCCATGGATGTTTTCTTACGTGCGAACGGCCTGCGACTGGTCGCGACTGAAGATGAACGATACGACTTTGTGATTCGCGTTCTTACCGGGCAGTCTACTGTGGAAGCGACAGCCGCGTGGATCGCTTCGCATACAACCACTCAGTGAGCGTTCTCGTGATACCATGATCCTTGGAACCCATGTCGTAAGTCGAATGGCCATCATACTCGTGGCGTTTCTTGCCTTGGGAGTTGATTGCCTCGCCGATCCGCCCACGAGTAGTTACATATTTCCAGCCGGTGGTCAGCATGGCACGACCGTTCAATACCGTATCGGTGGAATGAACATGTCGGCCGAATGTGGATTCAGGATGCTTGGCAGCGGTGTCGAACCGCCGGCAAAGATTGTTTCGATGCCGACCACCGTGCTGATCGGGCCGTACCATCACAACCCGATCGCGCAGCAGGCGTGGGACTATCCGAAGGACATGGCGGCTGCGATCAAGATTGCGGCCGACGCGCCGCTCGGAGTGCGATACTGGTACTGCACGACGGCGGAAGGGGCGACGCAGTTGCGCCCGTTTGTCGTGGGCGACTTGCCGGAGGCAATCGAAGATGAAGAGAAGACAACTCAGGACAGACCTCAGCCGGTGACGATGCCGGTCACAATCAACGGCCGGATTTACCCGCGAGCCGATCTGGACGAGTTCAGCTTCGAGGCCAAGGCGGGCGAGCACCTGAGTTGCGAGGTGATGTCGCAGCGGCTCGGCCACAAGCTCGACGCGAAACTGGAGCTGCGCGACGCCGCAGGGCGAATCATCGCTGAGTCGGACGACGGCTTCGGCCACGACCCGCTGCTTCAAGTGACCGTCCCCGCCGACGGCCGATACGTTGTCAGGATTTACGACATCGCGTTCGAGGGAGACCAGGATTACATCTATCGCTTGACGATCCGCACCGGTCCGTTTGTCACGCACGTCTTTCCCGCCGGTGGCCGGCGGGGCATTAGCGTGCCCGCTCGCATCTACGGCCGCGGCCTCGGGCCGAACGGATTCGCCGAGCAAACGATTAACCTCGGATCAGAACTCCTCACCGGACCCGCGCTCGCGTCTGTCCGAAGTGGAATTCGCGTTGTGCCAGGTTCCACGATGGTTCAGTTGATGAGCGGCCCAGCCAACCTGACAACATCCGGTGCCGCCGGTGCCAATGCCGCCGCCGGAACCAATGGATCGTCAACCGGTGTCCTCCCGTCGCGCTGGCAGATCAGCACGGGTTTTCAGATCAGCGACTTGCCGGAATTTATTGAATCCGAACCGAATGACGATGCGGGACACGCCGCGCGCGTCGCGTTTCCCGCCGTGCTCAACGGCCAGTTGGCAACGCCGGGCGACATCGACGAATTCATCTTTGCGGCGAAGAAGGGCGAGTCGTGGGACATCGAAGTGTTCGGCCGGCGGCTCGGCTCGCCGATCACCGCGGTCGCGACGGTCGTCGATTTGCAAGCGAAGCAGATCGCAAGGAAAGAAGGCGACTCGCGATTCACATTCGTCGCAGCGGCCGACGGCGACTACACGTGTCGCGTCCACGAACTTCACCGCGAGACGCATGGCGGTTCGGAGTTCATCTACCGCATCGTTGTGACCCGGCCTCAATCTGACTTCAGGCTCGTGCTGGATCGCGATGCCATCGGCGTGCTTCCTGGCCAGTCGGTCAAGATGAAGTTGAATGCCGTCCGCACCGGCGGCTTCGCAGGCGAGATCCAACTGGCTGCGAGTGACCTGCCGCCGGGCGTCACCGTCTCGCCAAGCACGATCGCCGCCAACCAGAACCAGATCGAACTGGCATTCACCTCGGCCAAGGACGCCCCGATCGGCGACACCCGCCGCGCACTCGTGATCGGTGTGGCCATGATCGACGGCCAGCGCGTGCTGCACACGGCCGAAGTGCCGATCGCGGCCGGCGCCGCCGGTCCGCCGGCAATCGACAGCCTCGCCGTCACTGTCACGCACCCGCCGCTCTTTTCGATCGACACCGAAGAAGTCCTTGCCAACGCCAACCGCGGGGCCACCTACGTCCAGCGATTCACCATCGAACGCCAGCCCGGCTTCGAAGGCGAGATCACCCTGTCGTTTGCCGACCGCCAAGTCCGATATCTTCAGGGCGCAGTCGGCCCAACGGTGGTTGTGAAACCGGGTCAGAAGGAAGTGGACTATCCGGTGTTCTTCCCCGAAGTGATGGACCTGAATCGCACGGCCCGCATGATCCTGACCGGCACGGCCAAAGTGACGGACGCCGCCGGCAGTGTGCACTACGTCACGAGCACCTCCAAAAAACAAGTTGCCGTCCGCGTCAGCCCGTCGATCCTGACCCTTTCGACGGACGCGGTACTGCTCGAAGCAAAGCCGGGTCAAACGCTCGAAGTGCCGCTTCGCATCGGCCGCGCGCCGGAACTGACTGGCCCGGTGACCGTCGAGGCCGTGCTGCCACCAGACATGAAGGGTATCTCTTTCAACGCGATCACAGTCAATCCGTCCGAGGAATCCGTCCGTCTGCTCATTCAAATCGCCGCCGATGCCAATGCAGGCCATCACGACCGGCTAAGGTTTCGAGCTGTCGCCCAGCGAAGTGGCCACCCCGTGGTTGCGGAGGCTACGGTCGAGTTCAGCCTTAACTCTGAAAACTAGAACCCCGGTGGGCGCGGGACGCCCAAAATGCGGCAGATGCCACGCACTGTGCCGCGTTTGATCCAGTTGTGACGTGGGACCGGCGCCTGGGCCAGATTCGCGGGATTAACCCAGATATCGTGATTGCCGCCGTGATGGTGAAAGAAGCAGCCGTGTTCGCGCAGGTGACGCTCGAGCTGCCGGCGATTCATGGGGAAATCTCACCGAGGTACGGGGCCCGCCAACCGGCGCATCAGTTTCGCACGCGATTGTTTGAGGGCCTTTGCGGCGTCCCGCGCGTTGACGAACGCCTCGGCAATTGTCTCTGCCTGCGTGATCAATTCCGGGTCCAGGGGTGACGTCACGACGTAGCCGCCTTCCTCGGCCTCTTCGAGGTTCAGCACAAACTTGCCATCGCTCACCGTGTATCGCTTGCTCATCGCCGACTCCTGGACCCTGCCTTTCGTCTCACCAGTGTACTGGCCAGAAAAATATCACGCAAAGGCGCCAAGTCGCAAAGGTGTTTGCAGTATTGCTACTGAATTCATCTGTACCTGTCTTTGGGTCATTGCCCCTTGGCGTATGGTTGTTCCTTTTCCTTTTTCACGCGAGCACTTTTTCGATCACCCGCCGCTCTTCCGTTACGCCGGTTAGCCGTTGGTCGAGGCCCTGATAGAAGTACGTGAGCTTCGTGTGGTCGAGGCCCATGAGGTACAGAATCGTGGCGTGCAGGTCGGAGACGTGGGCACGGTCTTCGACGGCGTTGAAGCCGAGTTCATCGGTCGCGCCGATGGCCTGGCCGCCGCGAACGCCGGCGCCGGCGAGCCACATGGAGAACCCGAACGGGTTGTGGTCGCGGCCCGGTTTGCCGACGCCTTCGCTCGTCGGCGTGCGGCCGAACTCGCCGCCCCAGATGAGCAGCGTCTCGTCCCACAGGCCCGTTCGTTTCAGGTCGGCCATGAGCGCTGCGATCGGCTGATCGGTCTCGCCCGCGTGCAGCGTGTGGTTCCTAATGCAGTCGCTGTGGCCGTCCCACGTGTCTTCGAGGTGGCCGCCGCCGGAGTAGAGTTGGACGAAGCGGACGCCCTTTTCGAGAAGCCGCCGAGTGATCAGGCACTTGCGGCCGAAGTCGGCGGTGAGCTTATTGTTCAGGCCGTACATTTCTTTTGTCCGCTCGTCTTCGCGGTCGATGTCAACAACCGCGGCCGCACTGGTCTGCATGCGATACGCCAGTTCGTACGACTGGATGCGAGCGGCCAGTTCCGATTCGCCGGGCCGGGACCGAAGATGTTCGCGATTGAGTTCGGCGAGCAGGTCGAGCGTGTGCCGCTGCGTGCGATTGCTGATGCCCGGCGGAGTCGCCAGATCGAGCAGCGGCGTGCCGGTGCTGCGGAACAGGGTGCCCTGGTATGCGGCGGGCATGAACCCGGCGGACCAGTTAGAGGCGCTGCCGATCGGTCCGCCGCGCGGGTCGGTCATCACGACGAAGCTCGGCAGATTCTCGTTGTCCGTACCCAGGCCATAGCTCAGCCACGAGCCGAGGCACGGCTTACCGATCAGCACGCTGCCCGAGTTCATTTGCAGGCAGCCGGACGCGTGAGCCGCCGTGTCCGTGAAAAGAGATCGGATCACGCACAGGTCGTCGGCCCACTCAGCCGTGTGTGGAAGCAGACTGGAAATCGGCAGCCCGCTCTCACCGTAATTCTTGAACTCAAACGGCGACTGCATCAGGTGACCGATCGGCCGGCCATTCGAGCCAACTGGTACGTTTCCGGAGTAGGACGTGCCGTTGAATTTCGTCAGGGCCGGCTTGGGATCAAACGTATCGACCTGGCTCGGCGCACCGTTCATAAACAGAAACACCGCATGCTTGGCGCGAGTAGCGAAGTGCGGCTTTTTCGGGGCGAGTAAATACGGAGCGGGAGCAGTGGCCCGCTTGCCTTCGTCAGCCGCCGCGTGACTGGAGAAGAAGCCGTCGCGCGACAGCAGATCGATCAGTGCCAGCCCGGCGAACCCGCCGCCGACCTGCCAGAGAAACTCGCGGCGGTTGTGCCCGCACGGCGTCGGATTGGGAATGAAGCGGTTTGACTCGAAGGGCATGCCAGAAACTCCTCGCAACTTCGGATCGTGCATGCACGCTTCCAGATTGTAACAACCTGGACCGGGACTTGAGACCTCAGAATTTCGATGCGGCAATGGCCAACGCCGCGACCCAGGCGCTGGACCATGCCCATTGAAAATTGAACCCGCCGATGCGGCCATCCACGTCAAGGATTTCCCCCACCAGATACAGGCCGGGACACTTGCGCGATTCCATTGTTGCCGAGTTGATCTCGTCGAGTGGCACGCCGCCGGTCGTGACCTCGGCGAACTGGTAGCCGCGACTGTCGCGCACGGGCAGCGGCAAGTCAGTCATCGCTCGCACAAGTTTCCGTCGCGACTCTTGCGTAAGCTGCCCCGTCGGCTGTTGCGGGTTAATCGCGAGGGATTTCAGCAACACGTCGGCCACGCGCGCGGGGATCAGAGTCGCCAGCGTGTTGTGGATCGCGGAGCGCGGTTGCGCGGCGGCCAGATCGATCATGCGACGATCGGCGGACTCAAAGCTGTCGCCCGGCAGCATGTTGATCGAAATTCTTATCGAGTGATTCTGAAGTTGCGCGGCGTGCCAGTGCCGGCTGGCGTTCAGTACCACCGGGCCGCTTGCTCCGAAATGTGTCCATAAGAGCGGCCCGCTCAGCCGTTGCGGCTTGTCTCCTTCAACGCGAATCGTCAGTTCGACTTCCTGCGCGACGCCGGTCAACGGCGAGTGGAATTCTCCATCGAGTATCAAGCCAACCAGTGCCGGCGTTTGCGGGATCAACGAATGCCCCAGCGATTCGGCCAGCCGGTAACCCGTCCCGTCGCTGCCGGTCTTCGGCACCGACCGACCGCCGGTCGCCAGCACCACTCGGGGAGCTGACAGCACGCGGGCCGTCGTGGTCAGCTCAAACCTGTCGTTTCGCCGCGCGATCTGCGTCACGCGATGTTCGGTCAGGATTTTGATGCCCAACTGATTGGCCTCGCGGAGCAGTGCGTCGAGCACAGTGCGAGCCTTGTTCGTGTCGGGGAAGATTTTTCCGCCCGGCTCGACGTGCATCGCGACGCCGATCTCTCGAAAGAATTCGACAGTTTCCTTCGCTGTGAACGTTGCCAGCACGCGTCGGATCACATTGCGGCTGCCACCCCAGAAGTCGTCGGCCGTGACGATATCGTTCGTGACGTTGCAGCGGCCGCCGCCGGAGATCAGAATCTTCGCTCCGAGCTTTTTGGCCCCGTCGAGCAGAAAGACTTCCCATTCGGGTTGCCGTCGAGCGACGAAGACCGCGGTCGCCAACCCGGCCGCGCCACCGCCAACGAGTGCAATGTCCGCCACCGATTTGCCCTGGTCGCTTGGCATCAACACGCAGTCCGTTTATCGCTTGGGCCGGTCCTTGACTCGGATCACGAACTTCAATCCGGACCACGTTTCGTCCACGGCACAGACTTTGACGTCCACCAGGCCCGCTTTCAATCCGATCGCTCGCACAACATCTTCGGTCAGATCCGTGGCGACGCCGGACGTTTTCTTGGGCCAGGAAATCCAGAGTCCGCCCGCCGGCTCGATTCGGCAAGACAGGTCTTTGAAACGCTTTGCTAGCTCAGCGCGACTCTTGGTGAAGTAGACGATGACGTTGTGTTCCTGCCCGTCATTCAGTGCATGGACGATGTTAACGCCCGGCGGCAACTCGCCCAGGGTGCGACGAAAGTCGGGCGGGCTGTTGATCAGCGCAATGCGGTGGTTCGTTTTGATGCCGAGCTTTTGCGGCAGCGGCGTGCCGGAGTATCCGGCGGTGGGGGCTGCGACGCGCGATTTGTTCGAGTTTGATTTCGGCGGTGCTGTCGCAGCTTTGCGCTTCGTTGTCGGGTCGGGCGCGATGAACGGTTGGACTTTTTTCAGAAGTTTCTCTAGCTCCGATTCCGGGCAGAATGCCGCGCGGGGGAACTTGGCCCGTGTGGCCGCGACTTTCTCCGGTTCGCCACCAACGAAGATGATCGGCAGCTCGCGCAGCCGCTTCGACTGATTCACAACCTCAGCAACCGCTCTGCCGTGCGACGGCAGTCGGGCCAGCGACACGACCAAGGCGTCCGGCGGAGCGTCCTTAAGCAGCCGCCACGCTTCCTCGCCGGTACTCCAGTGATAGTCCATCTTGTGCCCCACCGCGCGCAGGCGGCGTACCGTTTCCAACGCCTCGTCCTTATGCCAGTGAACGTAGAACAGTCGGGCCATGATTCAATCCGTGTAAACAAACTCGTTCAGGTTGAGAATCGCGCGGCACACTTGTTCCAATGCTCGACGCCGTGCAACGCTCGATCCGGCGGGCAGTGAATTCGCGGGCGCATCGGCGACAGCGGCAGAAACTTCCTCGTCCAGGTAACGCAGCAAGCTCGCCCGTTCTGACTCGGTGGCCGGACGACAGAGTGCGAGCCGGTAGGCCAAGTCGATTTGCTTCGCCGCGTCATTGCCGGCCTCGTGGATCAGCCGATCGGCGAGGTGTTGGGCCTGGCGGTTCACGAAGTCGCCGTTCAAGAGTGACAGGGCCTGCGGGGCGACGGTTGTGACCTGACGCTGGGCCGACGAACGGGTCGAGTCGCACAGGTCGAGGACTTCGAGCATGGGCAGGACCATCGAACGTTTGATGAAGGCGTAGATCGTACGTCGCGACGCCTCGCGTTCGTCGGAGGGTTTCCAGATTTTGTCCGGGTCGCTGTTCCCTTCGAGAGCTTCCTTTGGGACCGGCGGGAGCATGCTGGGTCCGAACATCTTTGGGTTAAGCTGGCCACTGGTCGTGAGCATCGAGTCGCGGATCGCTTCGACTTCGAGCCGGCGGTAATTCTGTCGCCAGAGAAATTTGTTCTCTGGGTCGACCTCACCATATTCGAGGTTCCAGCGTTTGCTCATGCGGTAGGCGTTGCTCGTCAGGATGAGCCGGTGAAGTTTCTTGAGCGACCAGCCGGTGTCGTTGACGAACCAGTCCGCGAGCCAGTCGAGCAATTCGGGGTGCGTGGGCGGGCTGCCGGATCGACCGAACTCGTTGGGCGTGCGGACGAGTCCTTCGCCGAAATGAAATTGCCAGACGCGGTTGACGATGACGCGCGCGGTGAGCGGGTTGTCGGGGGCAGCGATCCATCGGGCCAGCGTGAGCCTTCGCCGGCTGGTATTCTCACCAGGCGGCAGGTTCGACGGTTGCGATCGTACAAGCACAGCGGGCACGCCCGCTGCGACCTCCGGGCCGGGTCGAGTTGCCTTGCCGCGGACAAGCAAAAACGTCGCGGGCGGTTTCGGCGACGGCTCCCACATGAAATATCCGCGCGGCAAGTCGGGTGCCCGCTCGCGTAGCTCGCGGGTTCGCTGTTCTAGTGATGCGATCTGCTGCCGCGTTTGGTCCGTAATCGCAGCGGCTGCCTCGGCGTCGAGTTGCTTGCCGAACTTTTGGATCAACTGCTTTTGCTCATCCGTTCGCTTTGCCAGTTCAGTCCAGAATGCTACGAGTGCGTCGGCGGGCAGCCGGCTCCTGCCAGAGTTCAAAAACTCGCGGCGCGCCACGTCGCGCAGTTCGGCGATCTGTTTGCCGATCGTTGCGATCCGCGCGTCTCGTTGAATCTGGGCCTCGATCTGCGCCCGCGTGCCGGCTGGCATGTCGAGTTCGGTGCGGCCATTCTGTGGACGGACGAGCGGGTTGAAGACCGCGACCATACGGTAATAGTCGTGCATCGTAAGCGGCTCGAACTTATGGTTGTGGCAGCGGGCACAGCCGATCGATAGGCCGAGGAACACTTGCGAGGTCGTGCTCACGATGTCGTCGAGCTGATCGAACCGGTCCTCTTTCGGGTCGGCCGGCTCGTCGTCCCAGTGTCCGAGCCGGTGAATCCCGGTGGCGATCAATGTCTCGGCACTGGCGTCGGGCAACTCGTCGCCGGCGATCTGTTCGAGGATGAACCGGTTGAACGGTTTGTCGTCGTTCAGCGATCGGATCACGTAATCGCGAAATCGCCAGACGTTTGGTTTGGTCGCGTCGCGTTCGTAGCCGTTCGTTTCGGCGTAGCGCACGAGATCGAGCCAGTGCCGTGCCCATCGTTCGCCGTAGCCGGGCCGGGCCAGCAGATCACCGACCAGTTCATCGATCGCCTGGTCCAGCCCGCGCGTCGCGGTGCGAGTCAGAAATGCTTCTTGTTCGGCGATTATCGGCGGCAACCCAACGACATCGAGGAACAGCCGCCGCAACAGTTGGCGGGCCTCGGCAGGCGGCGCCGGCTTCCAGCCGCGCGATTCGAGTTTCGCCAGCACAAACGCATCGATCGGATTCCGCACCGACCCATACTTGACATCGGGCAGCGGCACCGCGGGCCGCTGCACCTGCTGAAACGACCAGTGCTCGCGGTCGCGCGGCCACACGAGTGTGTCGTACACAGCCAGCTCCGTCGTGGTTTGCAGCTTCAGATCATCGCCACAAATTACGCCGCTGATGGCGAGTGGTCCGAGTAGCAGCCAGCACAGTCGACTCACGATTGGGGTTCCCTTTTTTTCGGCAGGCGTCATCGCACGGACAACGTGTACTCAGGATTCCCGGTGGCATCGGGGCGTGCGGTCATTCGGAACGAGCGACTAAGGACGGCCGACTTGACCCAGCCGGCTTGCTTGCGAGTCGCGACGTAGCCTTGGCGGCCATGTCGCAGGATGTCAAACTCCAAGTGATCGCCGCGCACGTCCACCAGCCAATATTCGGGGATATTCGCCTGCCAGTACAGCTCGCGAAGCACGACGGTGTCTTTCTGCACGGAACTTTTGCTGACGACCTCGATCGTAATATCCGGCGTGCCTGCGATCTCGATGTACCCTACGTCCGCCCCCTCGATCAGCCGAACGCGGTCGTGCTCCAGGCTCTCGAACAGAATGACAGTCCCGTCTGGCTCGGTGGATAGTCCCGCCTCGACGTTGCTCACGAGCGTGCCGTCGCCGAAGAAGCGACCGTGACGGCTCGATTTAAGAATCCCGTAAATGACACTGCCAAATTCCACCTTCACCGTGTTGTGCGTGAAAAGTTGCTCAGGCATGAGATCGACCCACAGTTCACCGTTGAGGTAGGAGTACCGGCCGCGCTCGGGGAAGTCGTCGGATTTGGCCCACTCGCGGAACGACTCGAGATCTACGACCGAGTCGGGAATCCGCATCGTTTCCTGTAAGATGATTGTGCTCATCGAATCACCATGGAGTACTTCGCAATCGACCGCGGCATTATACCGTGAATGGCAGCGGCCCAAAAGCGTGAGCCGATACGTCTCGAATTCAGACTATTGCAACTCCACAGACCGGTCGATACCGTCTTGGAACCTTTTGAGCCGAACGGACCCCCTGAGAAAACACTGACGTGTCGATTCCTTCGCTGGTTTTGTCCTCGCACGAATGGACGGCGCTCTACCGCCGCGAAGACGGCGAGCAGCAGCCGATCAGTCCGGTCGAGCGCGAGTTTGGTGCCGAGACGCAGGGCAAACGGCACGGGCTGGAGATCATTCGGTCGCTGGTCGATGCCTTGGGTAACCCGCACCTCAAATATCCCACGATCCACGTGGGAGGTAGCAAGGGGAAGGGATCCACGGTCGCGATTCTGAGTTCGATTTTGCGAGCGGCTGGCTATCGAGTCGGTACGTACACGTCGCCAAGCCTCACACATTTTGGCGAACGAATTCAAGTGAACGGTCGGCCGATCACAGATGACGAGGCTGAATCGTACATTGCTCGGATGCAGCCGATCGTGCGAGCCCTTCGGAACCATCCGCGATTTTTTGAGGCGGCGACTGCTATTGCTTTTGAGCATTTTGCCCGCCAGGAAGTGGATGTCGCCGTTATTGAGGTTGGATTGGGTGGGCGGCTCGACGCCACAAACGTGGTTTTGCCCGAGTTGTCGGTCATTACGTCGATTGAGTTGGAACACACGCAAATCCTTGGCGACACACTTGTTGACATTGCGGTCCAAAAGTCGGGGATTATCAAGCAGGGCGTTCCTACGATCACGGCGATCCGCGATTCGGAGCCACTGGAAATCATCGAGCAGGTTTGTCTGGAACGTGATTCGACCTTGATGCGGTTGGGGGAGGACTTTGGCGCCGAGAAGATCCACGGCGATCTTTGCCATCAACAAATTGACTTCTGGTCGAGCGACGCATCGGTGAGCGCCCGTTTGAAGAATTTGCAGTTGGGGCTTCCGGGTGAAGCACAGAGCGAGAATGCGGCGACGGCGATCATGGCGGCCAAGTTGTTGACTCGCCGGTTTAAGAGAATTTCTGAATCTGCGATTCGACAGGGGCTGCAACAGGTTCGCTGGCCAGGGCGGTTGGAGCTGATCGACGCGCGGCCACGCGTGCTCTTGGACGTGGCTCACACGCCTGCCAGCGCTCGCCAATTGCGGAAACACCTGGATCAGTTTTTCGAAAGCACGCCCAAGACCTTGGTGATCGGCATGCTTCGCGACAAGCGAGCCGCGGAAGTGGCCGCCGAGTTGGCCGATGCATTCGACAAGACGATCGTGGCCCCAGTCAAATGGTTTCGATCGATGGAATTGGACCTGCTGCAAGCTGCATTCCTGACCCATCGCGGCCTTGTGGAGACGGCACCGAGCATTTGCCTTGGCATAGAACAGGCGATGCTGACCACTCCGCCGGACGGTCTGGTTGTAGTGGCTGGATCGCTTTTCGCGGTTGGTGAAGCCAAGCGGCGGTTCGACTGGGGGGTGGGGTCGTGGTTCAGGGTTCAGGGTTCAGGGAGCAAATCTCCGAACTCTGATCTCTGACCTCCATTCTCTGACCCCTGAACCCCGAACCCTGAACCCTTCAGTATCGACTCCGCGCTTGTGACCAGGTCCCGACCTCTTATAATGGAATCCGACTGTTACGGGGATGGCGAAGGCTGTGGCAAAACCTGACGTGGTCGGTCGCAGGTGACTGTGAAGAGAATGCAATGAATGAAAGTCGCATCGTGCATTTCTCGGGTCACGTGCAAGGCGTTGGGTTTCGCTACACGACTGTGGCCGTGGCTCGCCGCTTTGCCGTTTCGGGTTACGTTCAGAACCTTTCGGACGGCCGCGTCGTATTGGTAGCCGAGGGCGAGGCGGCTGAGTTAGATCGGTTTCTGGCTGAGTTGGAGGCGACGATGAAGGGTTATGTACGTGACTCTCAGTCGGCGACCAGCCAGACGACGGGGGAATTTTCCGGTTTTCAAGTTCGTTATTGAGAGTGAGAACGTGTTGGAATGAAGACCTACACCATTGCGATTACGACGGCCAAAGAAGCGGTTCGCCAGCCCATTTTCATCGTGTTGCTGTTCGTGGGCGGATTGCTGCTTCTGCTCTTTCCTTTCGTCCCCTACTTCACGTTCGGCGAAGACCTCAAGATGGTGAAAGACCAGGGTCTGGCCGTCATGCTCCTCTTGTCGCTCTTCCTGGCGATGGTGACGGCCTCGAACTCGATCGCGGAAGACATCGAGCACCGCACGGCCATCACGCTGTTGTCGAAACCGATTAACCGCCGACAGTTTATCATCGGCAAGTTTCTGGGAATTATAATGGCCGTCGCCTTGATGTTTCTGATCCTCGGCGTGCTGTTCAGTTTGATTGTGTATTACAAGACAGGATACGACGCACGCGAGTCGGCGAAGCAGGCACCAACGAACGCGCAGAAGTGGGCCGAGGTGATTCAAATACTGCCGGGCATCGTGCTGACGTATTTTCAGGTAGTCGTCTTGAGCGCCATCAGCGTGGCGATCTCAACGCGGCTGCCGATGCTGGTAAACGTCGTGATTTGCCTGGCCGTTTACATTCTTGGCCACCTCGCGCCGGTCCTGGTGGCGGCATCAAAGGGCGGGTTCGAGCTGGTCGAATTCATGGCCAACCTGATACACGTGGTTTTGCCGGCGCTGTCGTTTTTCAATGTAAGCTCGGCGGTGGCGACCGGAGCGACGATTCCTCTCAGCTACGTCGCTTTGAACCTGCTCTATTGTGTTTTGTACAGCACGATCGGCATTTTGCTGGCCTTCGTGCTCTTTGAAGATCGCGACCTGGCTTGAGCCCAGGCCGTCGATCGCCTGCGGGATTTGCGAACTATTCGAGCAAGCGTGGAGCGACAGAGGAGGCATCCCTGTCCCGGCAGCAAGGAAACGGAGTTCGGAACCTTCGTGTCTTGTTTCGGGGATTCACATGGTGGATTGGGTTTCGTTCAAGCGAGCGCGGGGATTTCTCACCGCCGAGCGATGGCGCATTATCGGGGCCGGCGCTTGTGCTGTCCTTAGCGTAGTGTGCTTTGTCGGGCTCGTGATCTTGCTGGGCGAACTGGCCGAGTTGCTGATAACACCCAAGCATTCCCTGAAACCCCCCACCCTCGGCCACAGCGAACCGTTCTCGTTGTACGGCACTTGGCGTCTGTCCGTGTACAACAGATTCGGCGACTTGCCCGACAGCATTTATTGCCTCGGACTCCTGCTCGGTGCGATGGTTGTGCTCGCCGGAATTCGCTCGCTCTGCAATTACCTTCAGGCTCGATTGATTGCCGTCGCAGTGACGGACGCCGCCAGACGCATGCGTCGTGCGATTCACCACCAGGCGTACCGCTTGGGAACGACGGAGGTTTCCGGGATCGGTGCGGCGCCGGCCATCAACGTATTCACGCGCGAGACGGACACTGTGCGTGACGGGCTGACTGCTTGGCTTGACGCTTCGGTGAAGGAGTCGATCAAACTCGTTCTGTTGCTTCTGATCGCGTTACTCGCTCACGTTGTGCTGGCAGCCCTGTTCATGATCTTGGCCTTCATGGGGGCTTTCCTGGTTCGCCGCCAAGCCCAATCGGCCCGCGCGCGGGCGACTGCCGCAATTCGCAACGCCGCCGAACGACTCGCGCTGCTGCAGGAATCCCTATTTCAAATTCGGCTCACGCGCGGATATCTGATGGAGTCTCCAGCCGCCCAACGATTCGAACGCAATCTGCAGGATTTCACCGAGAACGAGACGCGCCGGATGCGCAGCTCCGCCGCCGGCGACCCCATCCAGCAATTCGTTGCCTTCTTATGTGTCACGCTTGTGGTTGGCCTGGCGAGCTTTCATCTTCTCTCCGACGTCCTTTCTCCGTCCTCGACCGTTCTGCTCTATGCCTCGCTCATCAGCATATATGGGCCGGTAATGAAGTTGTACGATCGCTTCCGAGCGGTCCGGCACGGCGCGGAATCGGCATCGGCCGTTTTCGCGTTCATCGACCAGCACTCCCGACTTGGCCAGGTCGCTGATGCCAGTTTTCTGTCGCCCATGTCTCAGACCCTGGAGTTTGTGAACGTACACGTCGAAGAGCCTGGTCAGCCGGCTGTGCTGCGGGGAATCAACCTCACAATCAAATCTGGCACGCGCACGGCCATCATGGGGCTGGACGAGCGGTCCAAACGGGCCTTGGTTTATCTGGTGCCACGCTTTCTGGACCCCTCAGAAGGGCGAGTGCAGATCGACGGCCAGGACATTCGACTCGTAACGCTCGAGAGCCTTCGGGCCCAAGTGGCATTCGTGCTCCAAGACGAAATGACCTTTTCGGCGACGGTTGCGGAAAATATCGGCTGTGGCGATCCAAGCTTCGGCCTGCCTCATATTGTGGACGCAGCCAAGATCGCTCACGCACACAGCTTCATCCAGCGGCTTCCCAAGGGATACGACACCCTGATCGGCGACATGGGCGAATCGCTCAGCATTAGCCAGCAATTCCGAATCGCCTTGGCCCGTGCCATCGTCCGCGACCCGACGATTGTCATCATCGAAGAGCCGACTGCTCACCTGGACGAGGACACCAAGAACCTGCTCGACGACACCCTCATGCGGTTCTGTCCGGGTCGAACCGTAATCTTCCTGCCGCACCGACTGTCCACGATTCGCAATTGTGATTCGATCATCATCCTGCACGAGGGAATGATCGCCGCGAGCGGCAATCACCGCGAACTGACCATCAGCAGCGAACTCTATAGACATCTCCAATACACCGAGTTCAACGTGTTCGCCAATTCGTAAATTGCGGCTAACACTTCGATTCCTCAATCGCCAGCGGCAGATCCGATCGCGGGTCCGTGATCCGCAAACACAGCTTGCCGACGAGTAAGTCTTCGAGCAAGCGGCCACAAAGTTGATGCCGCCAGCCTTGACCCAGCGGCGAGCTTGCGGGGATCTTGCCTTCGGTGATGAACCCGCGAACGAGTGCCGTCAGATCACCCGCCGTCGCCACCATAACCGGGGCCAGCTTTTCACGAGCACAGAGCGCGGACAGTGCCGTCGAAAGCACGCCCGTGAGAATTCGCACTCGATCTGAATCGTCGGGTCGCGGGGGCAGCGTCGGACACTCCGTATCGGGAACGGCGGCGCCCAGGCGAACGGCCGCGAGCAACTCGTCGGCGACGCGACGCAGGTTGCGGCGATTCATGCCGCGGAACATCACGAGGTCACGCAGGTCGGCCGGCTGACGCTTCGCCACCTCGATCAGTACGTCGTCGGAGGCAACGGATCGCACCGGCCGATCGCGCTGCCGTGCCTCGTCGTCACGCCATCGTGCAAGCTCGCGCAGCACTGCCAACTGTCGCCGGCTGAGCGACGAAACCCCGCTGACTCGCCGCCACGTTTCCCCGTTGCCGGTACTTTGCTCCGTGATCTGGCACTGGAATTCTTGCACCGCCCACTCCAGCCGCCCGGCCTGATCCAATTCATGGGCCAGCTTGTGACGCAGCGCGAGCAGGTGCCTTACGTCTTCGCCGGCATAGTGGATTTGCTTTTGCGTGAGCGGTCGGCGGCGCCATTCCGTACGCGTTTCCGTGCCGCGCACCTGTTGGCCCAGAACACGGCGGACCAGGTTCGTGTAAGAAGTCTTAAAGCCGTAACCCGCCAGGGCCGCCGCAATCTGCACGTCGAAGAACGGAGCCGGCAGCCGGTCCAACGAATGCCGGCAAAACCGAATCTCCGCCTCCGCCGCATGGGCCACCACGCGACGGTTGGGATCGGCCACGAGCGACCAGAATTCCTTCAAGTCCGGCACGGCCAGCGGATCGATAATCGCCAGCCGCAGGGGCGTCGCCACTTGCACCAGGCACAACACCGGCGTGTACGTATCTTCGGTCACGAATTCCGTATCGAAGCCAAACTCATCGACTTCCCCAATGTGGCGGCACAGCTCCGCGAGATCCTCGGTGCGATCAATGAGTGATGTCGGCCGATCGGGCATATCCCTGACGATACAAGAACCGTCCATCAGCGCGAAGCGAACTTCTGCCAATTGCAATCACCGATTTCGTGGCTGTACAATCTGTACTATGGCTAGCCTTCAAACAAGCGAAGATCTGCTCCCTCTCCCCTGTATTCAGGGGAGAGGGCCGGGTTGAGGGGTTCTGTTCGAGTGCACGCAGCGGACCCCTCACCCCAACCCTCTCCCCTGAGTACAGGGGAGAGGGAACAGCATCGCGACCGGGTCGCTTGTTTAAGGGCTAGCTTCTGCCACCCCAAACACAAGAAGGAGCCTGAACCATGCGACGCATCACGACTGCTTGCCTGACTGCCGCCATCACGCTCGCGCTCGCCTTTTCGCTCTCACCCGCCGACGAACCGAAACCGTTGGTAGTAAAACTGCTCATCATCACTGGCGACCACGGTCACGATTGGAAGGCGACGACGGCAACCTTCCAAGAGTTCCTGCCGAAGGACCGCATCACTGTGGACGTGACCGAGACACCGGGCAAGGACCTGACGAGCGACAACCTCAAAAAGTACGACGTTCTGTTGCTCAATTATCGCGATACGGCCAAGGGCGCGCCCGACAGCAAATGGTCCGATGCGAACATGCAGGCGTTCCTCGGCGCCGTTCGCAGCGGCAAGGGGCTGGTCGTGTACCACCACACGTCGTCGGCATTCCTGGAGAAGGTTGAGTTCGAACGCTGCATCGCCGGCGGCTGGCGCGGCCAGGGCTATCACGGGCCGAAGCACCAGTTCACCGTAAAGATGAATCGCCCCGGCAGCAGCCTGGACACCGGCCGCCCCCTGCCCTCTCACCCGATCATCGCCGGCATGCCCACGAGCTTCCTGCACGCGGTCGATGAACTCTACGCCAACTCGGTGATGTTCCCGGAAAACGAAGTGCTCGCCACCGCCTACTCCGACCCGGCCATGGAATACGGCACGGGCAAGCACGAGCCGATGATCTGGGTGAAGAACTACGCTCGCGGCCGCGTCTTCGTCAACGCCATGGGCCACGACACCGCCGCCATGAAGAGCCTCGGTTTCCAAACCCTAACGATCCGCGGCATCGAATGGGCCGCGACGGGGAAGGTCACTTATCCCGTTCCGAAGCAATTGGATTCGCCCAAAGCACCAGTCGCCAACTAGCAAATCCTTTCGCCGGTGCTGGCGGGCTGAAAGGTTTTCGCATGGGCGCGGTACTACTCCATAGAGGGCCCTCGATGACCGATCAGCCGGCCACGCGGCACAGTCTGCTCGTGCGCATCCGCGACGCCAGGGATGCCGAGGCTTGGGCGGAGTTTGTGGATTTGTACGCGCCGCTGGTGTACAGCTTCGCGCGGCGACGTGGACTGCAAGATGCCGACGCTGCCGACTTGACGCAGGAGGTTCTGCGGGCCGTTACCCGGTCGGCCAAGCGGCGGGTGGAATGCTCTCGGCTTGGCGTGAGCTTGCCAACGCAAAGCCGACGGCATGGCACAACACGAGGTCGTGGAAGCGGGCGGCCGTGTCGCTCAGGCTATGCCCGCCTTTCGCACCTTCCTCAGCGAGAATCCCGGCGCGCCGGGACTCGCCTATCTGGCAAACATGGCCCCGCGCCTCGTCTGTGCGCCCTACGTAATTTTGTCCACTTTTTGAGGTTTAATAGGTGGAGTAATCCTCCTCGGTTTAGTGAGCGTGAGCAGGTGTCGTGCGACGAGCGCACGGCGTATGGCGATGCGGTGAAAGAGCG
>Ga0247727_10002088_pt1 | contig 46176 bp, 37 predicted proteins | sample WisWelCaveWW1625_FD_202498 | JGI IMG/M metagenome (GOLD analysis project Ga0247727, IMG submission 202498) | Biofilm microbial communities from Wishing Well Cave, Virginia, United States - WW16-25 | ecosystem: Environmental > Aquatic > Deep subsurface > Groundwater > Cave microbial mat | place...
CTAGACTTCCGCGCCAGCGGTCGTAGGCCCATCACGGAACCTGCGGCTCCGCCGCAGCGCGATGTCGGGCCACGGTGGCTTCCCGCTTGTGCTCCCCGCGATCGTGCGGCAAGCTCCGATCAGCAACGTGGGGGTCGACATGACACGCCACGCAGTCGTGCTCGTCCTGATCGCGACGCTCGCGAGCGCCACCCGTGGACGGCCGCAGGATCCCGACGGCACCGCCGTGCCGCACAGGACCGGACTCGTCGAGGAAGTCGGTCACGAGCTGGTCCAGCTCGAGGTCCATGTCGATGGACCGCCCGAGCTCGTCGCCTCGCTCGGGCCGGCGGATCTCGACGTCGTCATCGGGGGGCGGCGGATCGAGCGCTTCGCCGTCGATCGGGCCTGCCCGGGAGGGGTGGTGGCCGCGGACGCAGGGACCGACGGAATCCCGCCGGCTGCTGCCGCGTCGCCCTACCGCACGAGCTACCTGTTCTACTTCGACCAGCATCACCTGAGAATCGAGGGGCGCGCGCGCGCGCTCGAGCTGGCGAGGAGCCTCGTCCCGGAAGTCCTGCGCGACGGCGGAAACGCGAGAATCGTCTCCGCGGGCCTACGGGTGCAGGCCTTCGGCGGCTGGACGGACGACCCGGCCGAGCTGCTCGACGCGCTCGACCGCCTCGAGCACGATCGGACGCAGCTCGACATGTACCCGACGCAGGAAGACCTTCGTGTGGCAGAAGTCCTGCGGGCCTTCGACTCGCGTCGCGACCTGGCGGACTCGATCAATCTCGCGCAAGTGGCGAAACTCCGCAGCCTCGACAGTCGTGCCGGCATGCTGGAGGGCCTGTCTCCCGGTGCCGCCGACACCCTGCGAGACCGCGCGCAGGCGGAGATCAGCCAGAACGAGCGCAACGCGCTCGAAAGCGCGATGGGTGTCGCCCGTGACTATCAGCGCGACGAGCGCGCCCACGCACGGAGCGCGCTCGAGCGCTTCGCGCTGGCTCTGGGGGTCCTCGGTGAGATCGCGCCGCCGAAGGCGGTGATCTACTTCGCGGACACGGTGCGCGCCAACCCCGGCGACCACTACGTGAAACTGTACGCGGAGCGGCCGATCCTCGAAGGAGTGCTCCCGGCCTTCGACGAGGTGATCCGAGCCGCGGCCGCGCACGGCGCGCGCCTGTATACCGTCCAGGCCGCCGGGCTCACCACCGAGAGCGGCATCGCGAGCATCGGGACACGGGCGCTCCCGTACTCGGGCGGGGCGCTTGCCACCTCCCAGCGCTTCGGCGACGCAAAGAGCGCGCTCGCCGGGCTCGCCGCCGAGACCGGCGGCCGTGTGTTCCTGCACGGCGCGAGCGCCGAGACCATCGCGCGACGGCTGCATGACGATCTGGACTGCCTGGCTCTGATCAGCTTCGCCCCGGGCGACCTGCCGCGCGATCGCGCGCTCTCCGTGCGCGTGGTCGCGCGCCGGCAGGGCGTGCGTGTCTCAGTGCGCCCGAGCGTCGTCGTACGCGGCGAAGCGACGCGGCGGCGCGAGCGCATCGCGCAGGCGTTCCTCGAGTCGGGCACGCCCGGGGAGCCGGGCGTCCTCTCGCTCGCGGTGATCCCCACCGACACCGGCGAGGACCACTACTCCGCGCTGATCCAGATCGCGCTGCCGCCAGTGGAGGACAGCGGAACGACCTGGGAGGTCGGGGTGAGTCTCGTGACCGAATCCGATGTGGTCGGCGAGACGGCGGGCCGAGCGGTGCTCGATCGCCCGGGCGTCCCCCTGATCTACGAGGCCGAGATCGAGTTCCCGCCCGGGCCCTACGAGCTGATCGCCGTCGCTCACGATGGCGCGCGGGACCGCGTGGTGAGCGCTCGCGTCGTGGGGCGCTGGCCCGATCTCGGCCCGAAGCAGTCCGGTTTCGGCCCGTTGATCGCGCTCCAGCCGGTCCAGGCGGCGTTCGTCCGTGGCGATTCGGCGCGCCGGCGCGGATCGCGGGGCCTCGACGAAGGAGCGCGTGTCGACCCTGCGCATCCTCTCGCCCTCGTCGGTCTCGCCTGCGGCGGCGGTGGGTTCACCGTCGAGCGGCGCCTCGTCGGCGAGTCCGCGAACGGATTCCCGGAGATCCGGCCCGCCGCGGGCGAGCGTTGCGTGCTGTTCCGCGACGTCGTGCCGGCCGGCACGCTCGGGGGCGGGAACTTCGCCTACGAGGCCGTGCTGCGCTCGCTCGACGACGGCGCCGTGCTCGGAACCGCCGAGCGGCGCTTCGTCGTGCCGGACGCCGCGGACCTGTCCATCGCAGAGTCACCCTGATCGAGCGAAGCGTCCCGCGTCGCGCCCCATCCGGGTTACCATCCGCCGAACCGAGGGAGTGCCGCGATGGACCGGATCCTCGCCGAGCGCGTGGTGGGCGAAGGACGACTGGCCGAGCTTGGCGTCCGCCGCTGGCCGATCTGGACCAAGGAGCCGTCGAGCTTCCCCTGGACCTACGACGAACCGGAAACGTGCTACTTCGTCGAGGGAGACGTGATCGTCACACCGGATGGGGGCGAGCCGGTCCGCGTAGCCAAAGGCGATCTCGTGACCTTCCCGGCGGGGATGTCCTGCACCTGGGAGGTCCGAGCCGCCGTGCGCAAGCACTACCGGTTCGGATGACCGGTTGGGGTGTCACCCTCTGAGCCGATCGGGGGTCAGCCGCCGATCAGCTCGTATCCGGCCGCCGGTTGCGCACGCGCTCAGCGCAGGAAATCGTCGGGCCACCGCGGCCGGTCGATCGGCGCCCACTGGGTCACGTCGGAGTAGGCGACACGCGGATCGGACGTCGGCTCGGGCGCTTCGGCGTTGAAGCGCGCGGCCGGCTCGTGGGCCGGGTAATAGATCTCGAGATCCTTCGGCCGATGCCCGATCATCAACACGACGCACGGTCCATTGCCTTCACCGACGAACACGTGGCTCACGCCCGGCGGGCAGTGCACGAAGTCCCACGGACCTAGCTCGCGGTCCTCGCCGTTGACGAGCAGCCGGCAGCGCCCCGAGAGCACGAGGAAGTCCTCCTGCGCGCTCTCACGGTGATAGCGGCAGTTGGGCTTGCCCGGATCGAGGATGTGGATGCGCACGCCGGTCTGCGGGAACTTTGCCTTTTCGCGGTCCTCGAACATGGCTGTCTTGCCGAACGCTTCGTTCCTGAACCAGTGCGCGTCCTGCACGTTGACCACGAACCACCCGCCTTGCTCCTCGATCATTGTTTCTCCTCGCGTGAGCGGATGGCGAGCTAGATCCGTCCGGGCTCGGCGACCGTACGGTCCGTGAGCAGGTTCCCCGTGTTCCGTGTCGAGGCCGGCTCGAACAGGAGGACGTGAGCCTCTTCCGCGGCGACCGGACGATGCTCCACCCCGCGTGGCACGATGAGCAGCTCACCGGCCTCGAGCGGGATCGAGCGATCGCGCAGCTCCATCGTGAAGCGCCCCTTCACGACGAGGAACAACTCGTCCTCGTTCTCGTGATGGTGCCACTCGAACTCACCCTGAAACTTGACGAGCTTGACGTGCTGGCCGTTGAGCTCGCCGACGATGTGCGGGCTCCAGTGCGTGTCGAAGAGCGCCAGCTTTTCCCCGAGGTTGACCTTGTTCACGGCCGGATTATAGGGCCCCCGGTCGGGCCATTTTCCTCGCCGCAATCGAGTTTGTAATCCTTCCGGAGAGTTGTCGTCGCACTCCCCGCGCAACAATCTGTATTCACGGAAATGAGTATTGATAAACGAGCATATCAGCAAGTATCTAGTGCTCATGTCAAGTTTCCATTTCTCGATCCACGAATATCTGCACGCCGCGCGCGCGGAGGCTCGATCATGAGCAAGAGCCCATCGAACCGCATCGCCTTCGGTCTCGCTCTCGTGTCGGCGATCGCCGGATCGGCGCCCGCACTGGCCGGAACGGACGACCTCAGGGTCTCCGTGACGCCCGGCGTTGCCGCCGGAGTGTCGACCACGCTGAACGACAACGAAGGCAGCACCACGGATGGCGTGGCGACGAAGGGCGTCGTCTCCGTCGACTACACGGTTTCCGGAACCGCCTTCACGCCGGGCCGCCAGGTCGGGACGCTGACGCTGTCGCTGTCCGCGTTGGCGAACGGGGCCGGCGTGGGAATCTACTCCGTCAACGTGGCCGTGAAGCAGATGGGAAGCGAAGTGGTCGTCCTCGGGCTGCCCTCGCCGAACTCGGTGTCGGTCCAGGCGCCCGGCTCCAATCCAGCCTCGGTTCCAGGAGCGATCGACGTTCCCGTGAGCATCACCGCAGACGCCGCACGGGTCAGCGGCCTCGCCGCGTGCGTCGACGGGGTTCCTCCCGAGCCGCTCGTGCAGAATCTCTCCTTCTCGAATGGAACGTCGGGTCGCAACAAGCTGGGGAACGGGCCGAACGTGCAGGTCCGTGTCACGCTCGACTGCCGCGACGACGAGGTCGTATTCTGCACGGCGAGCCAGGGTTGTCTGGGTCAGCCCGGCGGTCAAGTCGGCGGAGACATCGCGCTGTGCAACGATCCGCTCGCCGGCTGGCTGACGCGAAACGCGGAGGCGGTGCTCCCTCTGACCGTCGGCCGCGCTCACGAGCTCCAGAGCCTCGAGACCGAAGCGGGATCGTGCGCGGCTTCGGCGTACGACCGTGCCGCTCACGACGGCCAGGGCAGCGGGATCCACTTCCAGACGCTGTGCAATCAGGCCGGTGTCATCGCCTACCTGCCGGCTGGCTCGACTCCCCGGTGGCTCGAGCGGTACGCCGGGTCGAACCGGGAGATCGGAGGCGCGAGCGACCTTCTCCGCGCCGACCGCCAGGGCAGCGGCTCTCGCGGATCGGGCGGCGGTGTGCTGACGGGTCAGACCCTGACGCTGAAGCTCGGACTCGCCCTGGGTGCCACCGCGAACGGCCCCTTCCTGCCGGCGGGGGCGGGATCGTGCGTCGCGGAGAGCGGCGCGCATGTGTGCGCTGCTCACGCGGTCAACGCCGGCGCAGCGTGCGACACGACCGGTGTGGCGGACGACAGCAAGTGCTTCGACGCCGTCGCTTTCATCCCCGGTGACCTGGCCGGCTTCACGCTTCCAGACCCGCCGGGAATTCCGGTCGAGTTGTGCACGCAGATCGCGGGCCAGGACCGAAAGCTCGAAGAGACCGGCCTTTGCGGGCCGGCGATCTGCAACCAGGGCTACTGCGACGCCGGGAGCAGCGCTCCGGGCGCATCGTGCTCGACCGATGCCGACTGCCCCTCGTTGTCCGACGACGTGTGCGAGAAGTTCGTGCTTCCCGACTGCGTCGCTGGCGCGACTGTGGGCCAGGTCCTGTCCGCTGCCGAGGAGGTCCTGAGCGGTGTCACGCCGGCCCTTTGCGGCGGAGTGCCGTCCACGCTCTCGGAAGCCCAGGATCGGATCAACAACGCATTCGACGGGTGTGGCAAGGTGATCGACTGCTCGACCTTGGACTGACCACGTCAGTGCTGCCGCTCGAGGACGATCTCGTAGTACTTCGCGGCGCCGTATCCACCGATCCCGGGCGCGAAGATCTGCACGAGTCGCCAGCCCTCCCCCGCGTGCTTGTGGATGACTTCCTGGTAGGTTTCCCTGGCTTCCCTGCGTGCCGACACGAAGCCTTCCCCCAGACGGACGAACTTGTACTCGTAGCTCGGCATCACGGTTCCCGCCTTTCCAGCTCCGCCGAGTATACCCGTGTCCTTCTCGCTCGAGTTGATCCGCCCGGCGCCGTTACCGGAGCCGTCCGCTCCGCAATGGGACGGACGGCAGGGAGATTCGAGCATGAAGAAACCGACGCCCCTCGCTCTTCTCGCCATCGTGGCCATGCTGCCGATCGGACCCGCATTCGCCGACGGCGTCGACGGCAAGAAGCTGTACGACACCAAGTGCGCCATGTGCCACGGAAAGGACGGAGTGGCCAAGGCGATGGGCGTCGGATCGGCCAACTTCAACGACGCGGAATGGAAGAAGGCCAATCCGCTGGAGAAGATCATCCGGGAAACCGCGGAGGGGACGCCCGACACCAAGATGCAAGGCTACAAGAACAAGCTGTCCGAGGCCGAGATCAAGGCGATCTCCGAGTACATCAAGGCGCTCTGATCGATCCTAGAAGCGCAGGCCGCCGCTGAACGTCAGGATCTGCCCGTCGTAGTCCAGGAGATCGTTCGCATAGTCGAAGTCGCGCAGCGATCCGCCAGAAAAATGCCGGTCCGAAAGGTGTAGGTCAGACCGAACTCGGCATTGACGAATGCCTGGTCGATCTCGTAGTCGTTGACCAGCCCGGACACGCTGCCCACCACCCGGTCGCTTCCCAGCGATTCGGCCATCCAGTAGCGTAGAAAAGCCTTCCACGGACCGCCCCAGCCGAAGTTGACCTGTCCGAGCCACTGCTCGTTGTCGTCGTCGAAGATCGAGAAGCCGTCCTCGACGGCGCCGAATCCCGCCTGATCGAAAGTGATCGCGACGTCGCTGTCGAACTCCTGCCTGGCGTAGCGCAGCTTTTGGTGGTGCTCGTGCACGATCTGCCAGGCCCCGGCGTGCTTCGCGAAGACCATCGTGGACCGCGTCCTGCCGGAGAAAATACCCGAACGGACCTCGACGGAATGTCCAGGATGAAGGTCGCGATCGCGGTCTGGCCCAGGACATCCACCTTCAGGTCCTCGACTTTCCCGGTGAAGCGGTCGACCGCGGACAGACCTTTCCGCTCCGCCGCCTGCGAGGCTGCTGCATCCTGCCGCCCTCCGCCGGAACCATCGAACTTGCTGAACTTCGGACCATAGAGGTGGAACGCATCGCCCCTGTCGAGCTGCTTTCCCGCGGCCGCCTCCATGAGGTCGGTCAGAACCCTGGTGACGGCGGCCTGTTCGGCCGGAAACGTGTCGTGGATGATGTCGGGCTCTAAGAGCCCGTCTTGTCCGCGTGGCCTCCGGACAGGGCCAGGACGACGGTCAGAACGATCGCCAGGCTGCTGGTCATCGTCGGAGTTCCTCCTGAGAGGCAGGGCGAGGCGTTCCGCCGGCACGCCGTGTAGTATTCTCCGGTCGGTCACGAAGCCCTGATGGACTCACGGGTCGGAAGCAGCGTCTCCCATTACAAGATCCTGCGCAAGCTCGGCGCGGGAGGCATGGGCGTCGTCTACGAGGCCGAGGATACGCGGCTCGGCCGTCGCGTGGCGATGAAGTTCCTGTCCGAGACGATCGAGGGGGATCCATCGACCCTCGAGCGCTTCCAGCGCGAGGCCCGCGCCGCCTCGGCGCTCAACCACCCCGGGATCTGCACGGTGCACGCCATCGAGCAGAGCGAGCGGCAACACTTCATCGTGATGGAGTTGCTCGAGGGCGAGACGCTCGCGGAACGGATGCGGCAGGGACCGCTCGGCGTGGAGGCCATCCTCGAGTTCGGAATCCAGATTGCCGATGCGCTCGAGTCGGCGCATTCAAAGGGCATCGTGCACCGGGACATCAAGCCGGTGAACTTCGTGATCACGCCGCGCGGTCAGATCAAGATCCTGGACTTTGGCCTGGCCAAGATCGACAGCGCGCTGCGCTTGGTGGGAGCGGGCGAGTCGGTCTCGCAGCTCGACACGATGCACGACCCGGGTCAGCTCACGCTGGCCGGTGCGGTGCTCGGGACCGTGTTCTACATGTCGCCGGAGCAGGCGCGGGGCCAGCTGACCGATGCGCGGACCGACCTCTTCTCCCTGGGCAGCGTGCTGTACCAGATGGCCACGGGACAGCTGCCGTTCCCGGGTGACACGCAGCCGGTCGTCTTCGAGGCGATCCTGAACCGCGATCCGCGGCCACTCACGGAAGCCAATTCCGCGATGCCCCCGGAGCTGGGACGGATCCTGGACAAGGCGCTCGAGAAGGACCGCAACCTGCGCCACCAGACCGCGACCGAGCTGAAGACCGATCTGCTGCGCCTGAAGCGGGACCTCGACTCCGGCCGGCGGCGCGCGACGGCGCTCTCCGATTCGAAGCCCGACGCGGAACGATCGGGGGGCCAGTCGATCGCGGTGCTCTATTTCGAGAACCTGAGCGGGATCAAAGAAGACGAGTACTTCCGCGACGGGATCACCGAGGACATCATCACCGAGCTGTCGAAGATCCGAGGGATGAACGTCTTCTCGCGCCCGACCGTTCTGGCCTACCGCGACAAGCCGGTCACGCCGGCGCAGATCGGCCAGCAGCTGGGCGCGGCCTACGTGCTCGCCGGGAGCCTGCGGCGCGCCGGCAACCGCCTGCGCATCACGACCCAGCTCGTCGACACGCGCACGGACTTCCCGCTGTGGTCCGATCGCTACGACCGCGAGTTGAAGGACGTCTTCGAGGTGCAGGACGAGATCGCGCAGAAGATCGCCGCGGCGCTGCGCATCCAGCTCTCACCGCAGGAGCAGGCGGCTCTGGCGTCCAAGCCGACCGACGACCTGCAGGCTTATGACCTGTACCTGCGCGGCCGCAGCTACGCTCGCCGACTGACGCGCCAAGATCTCGAGTTCGCGCTGCAGATGTTCGAGAATGCCGTGACGCAGGACGACGGCTTCGCGCTGGCCTACGCCGCGATCGCCAACGTCTGCGCCTACTACCACGCGCACTACGCGCGGGAGAACGTGTGGATCGACCGCGCGCGCGTCGCCGCCGAGCGCGCCATGGCGCTCAAGCCCGACGTGCCCGAGGTGATGGTCGCGCAGGCCTGGATCCTCTACGCCAAGGGGCAGTACGCCGAGATGACCGCGATCGTGCGCAACGTGGTCGCGAACAAGCGCGACTGCGAGGGAGCGTTCTACCTGCTGCTGCGCGGGCTCTACGCTTCGGGTCGGTACCAGGAGGTGGCGAGCCTGGCCGAGGAGGCGCTCGAGGCCAGCGGCACCGACTACAACGTCTACGTCCCGATCGAGAACTCGCTCGGCGCCCTGGGCAAGCAGGAGGCGCTGAAGAACGTTCGACAGCGCGCGATCCAGGCCTTCGAGGCGCACCTGCGACAAGTTCCCGAGGATGCGCGCGCCCGCATCCTGCTCGCCGCCGACTACGCCGCCGAGGGCCGGTACGACGACGCGACGCGCGAGGCCAACCTGGCCATGCTGCTCCGCCCCAACGAAGCCACGGTGCACTACAACGCGGCCGCACCTTCTGCACGATGCACAAGAAGGGCGAGGGGATGGATGCCTTGGCCAAGGCCTGGCGCGCCGGTTTCACCGACTCCGATTGGGTGCGGCGCGACCCCGACCTCGAGCTGCTCCACGGCGAACCGGAATTCGAGAAGCTCTACCCCGTGAAGGGCGATTGATCCCGTGAACCCTCTTGTCGAGCGGCGCCGATCGGCGTAGCTTCCTGCGCATGCGCTCGACCTACGAGCGAGGAGGTTGGGTATGAGGCGTCTTCTGACCGTTCTGCTTGTGGCTGTCGTCGTTGCGGGAGTGATCGCGCTGATCGCTCCCGGACCCCAGGCGGGACCGAAGCCCTGTCCGCTGATCGACTGCGGCCCCTGCGCCCAGCTGACGAAGGTCCGTGGGGAGAAGTGCCCCGTCTGCGTCGCGATCCCCGGCTGTACGCCCTGAGCGAGCGTCCGCTTGCGGGCCCCGGACCACCGGGGCCCGGTCCGAGCCCCCCGTCCCACGGCGCCGCGCCATTCTAAGGAAGCTCGGCTGTCCGCCGGGCCAATACGAGCGACTCCCGCTATTCTCACTTGGCCTCCGGTACTAAAAAGAGGATCGAAAACGAGTGATCGAGGCTGGCCGGCAACTGCTGCATTACCGCCTCGTCGAGAAGCTCGGCGAGGGCGGGATGGGTGTCGTCTGGAAGGCGGTCGACGTCAGCCTGGATCGTGAGGTGGCGATCAAGGTATTGCCGGACGCGTTCGCGCAGGACGCCGAGCGGTTGGCGCGATTCCAGCGCGAGGCCAAGTCGCTCGCGTCCTTGAACCACCCGAACATCGCGGCGATCCATTCGGTGCACGAGGCACATGGCATGCGGTTCCTCGCCATGGAGCTGGTGCCGGGCGAGGACCTGTCCCAACGCATCGCGCGCGGCGCCGTGCCGGTCGACGAAGCGATCGGGATCGCGCGTCAGATCGCGACAGCCCTCGAGGCCGCGCACGACGGCGGCATCGTGCATCGCGATCTCAAACCGGCGAACGTCAAGCTGGCGCCCGACGGCAGGGTCAAGGTGCTCGACTTCGGCCTGGCCAAGGCGATCGCTCCCGGCGGCGCGCTGTCGGGAACCCAGCCGGCCGCTCCGTCGCTGTCGCCGACGGTCAGCTCGTTGGGTACCGTCGCCGGGGTGATCCTGGGCACCGTCGCATACATGAGCCCCGAACAGGCACGCGGTCGCGCCGTCGACAAGCGCGCCGATCTCTGGGCCCTCGGCGCGGTCCTGTTCGAAATGCTGACGAGAACCACGCCGTTCCCGGGAGAGACCGTCTCGGACATGCTGGCCTCGGTGCTCAAGAGCGAGCCCGCCTGGGATCTCCTGCCAGCGGCGACGCCGCCGGCCGTGCGGCGCCTGCTGCGCCGCTGCCTGACGAAGGACCCCGAACATCGCCTGCACGACGCGGCGGACGCGCGGATCGAGCTCGAGCAGCCGTTCGGCGAGGCGGGAGAAACGCCGACCGCGCCCGCCTCTCGCCTCGGCGAGCGTGGCTACCTCGTCGCGCTCGTCGCGACGGCCCTGGTCGCGCTCGTCGCCGGCTACGCGGCGCGCGGACTCCGGGTTGCCGACCCCGCTCCGGCCGCGGGACGGATCGTGTCGAGCATCGAGGCGCCGCCCGGCGTTCGATTGGCCGTCGATGAGAGTTCGTTGGCGCTCTCGCCGAACGGGGAAGAGTTGGCTTTCGTCGGGATCGACCCCGCCGGCCTGTCCCATCTGTACCTGAGGAACCTGGAATCGGGTTCGTCGCGTCGCGTCGATGGCACCGACAGTGCTCGGACGGTGTTCTGGTCTCCCGACGGCCGGGAAATCGCCTTCATCGCCGATGCGGGCCTGATGCGGGTGGCCACCGCTGGCGGCGCGCCGCGACTCGTCGCGAATCGGGCCGGCCGGGACGGGTCGTGGTCTCCGAACGGCACGATCCTGTTCGGGGCGGTGTGGACCGGGCCCCTTCTACGCGTCTCGGCCGAGGGTGGTCCGATCGAGATCGTGGCGCCGACCGATTTGGGCATGGGGACCCAGGTGATCGCGCCGCAGTTTCTTGCCGACGGCGAGCACTACATCGTCCAGGTGCAGGACGTCGAAGGCGATCGAAGCGGCGTCTATTTCGGTGACCTGGAGTCGAGCGAGCTGCGGCTGCTGCATCCAGGACTCACGAACGCGGCGTACGCGGAAGGCCATCTGTTGTTCTTCCAGGAGGAGAACCTGATGGCCCAGCCGTTCGATCCGATCGCGGGACGCCTCTCAGGAGAGCCGCGACGGATCGCGGGTCCCGTGCTGAAACGGACCTACCCGTTCCAGGGATTCTTCTCCGTTTCCGCACACGGTAGCCGACTGGTTCATCTCGCCGGTGTACAGAATGCGGGCCTGTCCGAGATGGTCTGGGTCGACCGCGAGGGTAACGAGCTGCAACGCACCGGCGTCACGGGAGATCTCTACAGCCCCCGGCTCACACGGGACGGTCGCCGACTGGCGATCGACGTTTCGACGAGGACGACGCATGGCGACATCTGGGTGTTCGATTTAGCGCGCGGCTCGTCGCGCCGCTTGACCAGGCACGAGGTCGACGAATCGAAGCCGGTCTGGCTTTCGGGAGAGGAGAAGCTGGTCTTCTTCCGCATGCCTGACCTCTATGTGATCGACGCGACCGGCGGTGGCGAACCGACGTTGCTCTTGGAGAGCAAGTTCGCCAAGAGAATGGAGGACGTCACGCCCGACGGGCGCTGGGGCCTCGTCGGTCAGAGCCACGGCGACGTACCGACGCTTTCCCTGCTCGATCTCGAGTCCCGCGAGATGAAGCTGTGGCAAGAGGGTGCCTGGGACGGAAGAATCTCCCCCGACGGTCACTGGGTTGCCTACGCCTCCGTCGAATCGGGTTCGGAAGAAATCTACGTGGAGCGGTTCCCGCATCACGGCGAGCGCTTTCAGGTTTCGAGCGGCGCCGCCGGATCGCCGGTCTGGCATCGGGAAGGGAAGGAGATCTACTACGTGTCGGCGTCGGGAGATCTGATGGCGGCCCCGGTCGACATGGCTGCGTCCAGCGACCCGGTGGGGCGGCCCGTCAAGTTGTTCCACCCGCGCCTGCACGGGAACGATTTCGACGTCGGACCCGACAACCGTCGATTCCTGATCGCGCAGCGGGTCGATCCGGAGCTCTCGTCGGTCGTTCTGATTCAGAACTGGGCCGCGGCTCGGGCATCACAGCCTTGACCGTCGCGGTTTCGTCAGAAGAGCTTTTTCGCTAAGTCGAACAGGTCGTCGGTGATCGATCCGTCGTCGTCGGCGTCGAGCAACGAGCCGAGCAGGCCGCCCGGCGCGCGACCGTCCGGCGCGGCGGCGGCCGGCTGCGCCGTCTTGCTCATCGCCGCCATGACCAGGGTCGCGACCAGCGGCAGCATCTTCTTCAGCAAGTCCGAGTCGAGCCCGCTGCGTTCGGAGGCCTGGGCCGCAACGCGGCGGCTGACCTCCTTGCTGCCGAAGATGTGCCCGAGGATGCCGTTGCCCTCGGCGACGGTGTCCTCGCTGGCCGGTGAGCGGGGGTCGTCGAAGTAGCGCCGATGCCCGCCCGTCTGCAGAGCGCCCAACAGGCTCTCCAGCCCGTCCGCGGACGCCGTGTTGCGCTTGAGGCCGCGGGCCAGGGCCGGCACCAGCCTCTCGATCCCCGACTGGACCTGCGCTTCCGCGATGCCGAGCTTGCCCGCGATTTGGCGGACGCTCTGGCCGCCGTTGGCTTGCAGAATGGTTTCGAGCAGGCTCATCTCCGTCTCCTCGGGTTCACGGCTATCAGTCGAAACGCGCGAGTAGCGCGGGGAAGCGCGGGTGCGCGCGCAGCGGGTTGAGGTCAGGATCGTTGTCGATCCACTCCTTCTGCCCCATGCCCGTGGTGATCGACTGCTCCAGGGAATCGAGGCCCCGCTCGATCTCGCCGAGCTGCGCGTAGACGCAGGCCACGTTGTAGTGCACCGAGGGATTGTCCGGATCGATCACCGAGGCGCGGCCGGCCCACTTGAGGGCCTTCTCGCGCTCCTCGAGGTGGGCCAGGGCAATCGCGCCGAAGAGCACCGCCCGCGCGTCGTCCGGGTTCAGCTCGAGGTACTTGTCCGTAACCGCGAGCGCCCGGCGGTAGGCCGCCGCGGTCTCCGCCTTGCGGCCGAGGGCTTGCAGCGCCTGCGCCAGGAGCGCCGGCGCCTGGTAGTCCTCGGGATTGATCTCGCAGGCCCGCCGGAGCATCTCGGCCGCCTCGTCGTGGCTGCCCTGGCTGACCAGCGAGCGCGCGTAGAGGTAGTGCGCGTCGAAGTTCTTCGGGTCGAGCCGGATGGCCTTCTCGAACTCGACCTTGGCCTCGTCGAAGCGCTTCCGCAGCGACATCGCGAGGCCCCGCGAGGCGTGGGCCTCGGCCGACCCGGGGTCGGTCTCGACGGCTTTGCGGCTCGCCGAGTCGGCTTCCTTGAGGTTGTCCTCGCTCGAGTCGAAGTACATGTAGAGGAACGAGCAGCAATCCGCCACGCCGGCGTAGGCCCGCGCGTAGCCCGGGTCGATCACGATGGCCCGCGCGAACATCTGCCGTGCGAACTCGAAGCCCTGCTGGCGAAACTGGTAGAAGAACTTCCGCCCCTTGAGATAGAAGTCGTAGGCCTGGACGTCGACCTTGGTCGCGCGCTCGGCGCCGCCCCGAGCCCCCGGGGTCAGCGTGACCTGCAGCGCCCGGGCGATGTTCTGCGCGATCTCGTCCTGGATGGCGAAGACGTCCTCGAGCTTGCGGTCGTAGCGCTCGGACCAGATGTGATAGCCGTCGGCCACGTTGGTCAGCTGGGCTGTGATGCGCAAGCGGTCCCCGGCCTTGCGCACGCTTCCGCCCAGGACGCTCTCCACGCTCAGCCGGCGGCCGATCTCGCGGACGTCGGAGACCGACCCCTTGATCTGGAAGGCCGAGGCGCGCGAGGCGACCCGCAGACCCTCGATCTTGACCAGGGCGTTGATCAGCTCCTCCGCCAGACCCTCGCAGAAGTAGTCCTGATCTTTCTCGGGGCTGAGGTCGGCGAAGGGCAGCACGGCGAGCGAGGGCGCGGCCTTGGCTTGGCTCGTGGAGTTCTCGCTCCGCAGCGCCTCGAGCTCGTTTTTCACGTCGAGCGCCGTCTGGTAGCGGCGGTCCGGCTCCTTCTCGAGACAGCGCGAGACGATCCGCCCCAGGTGGTTGGGCAGGCTCGCGTTGATCTGCGCCACCGGACGCGGCGAATCCCGGAGGATCGCCGAGATCAGCTCCGCCGAGCTCTCGCCGCGGAACGGGCGCTGCCCCGTGGCCATCTCGAAGAGCACGATCCCCAGCGAGAAGATGTCGGTGCGGTGATCGATCGCGCCGCTGCGCACCTGCTCGGGAGACATGTAGGGAACGGTGCCCATGATCATGCCCTCACGTGTGAGCGCGTGGGTCGCCGTGTCTTGCACGTCGCCCGCCGGAGCATCCCCGTGGAGCTTGGCCAGCCCGAAGTCGAGCACCTTCACCCGCCCGTCGGTGGTGACCATGATGTTGGCCGGCTTCAGGTCGCGATGCGTGATTCCGCGCTGGTGCGCCACGCTGAGCGCGTCGGTCAGGGGGACGGCGATGTCGAAGATCTCGCCGAGCGACATTCCGCGGGGGCCGATCCGCTGCTCGAGGCTCTGACCCTCGACCAGCTCCATGGTGATGAAGTGACCGTGCTCGGACTCCTCGACGGAGTAGAGCGTGACGATCGAGGGGTGGTTCAGCGAAGCGACGGTCTTCGCCTCGCGCCGGAAACGCGCGAGCCGCTCGCGGTCCGAGGCCATCTCGGCGGGGAGCATCTTCAGCGCGACCTTGCGGCCGAGCGAGGTGTCCTCCGCCGCGTAAACCGTGCCCATGCCGCCCTGTCCCAGCTTGTCCAGGATCTTGTAGTGCGAGAAGCTCTGCCCGATCATGTCGATCTCGAATCTCCTTCGGGAGTGCGTTCCCTGACGCCGAGCCTACGTTTGGAGGGCTGTATTCTAGCGCATCGTCCGAATCGGAGGTGGGCGTCCATGGGCCGGATCTTGCTCGTTCCCATGCTGACCATGATTTTCCTCGCGCCGGCCATCGCCGAGGAAGAGCGAAGCGCTTTCGAGCCCGAGCCTCCCGTGGCGAAAGAATGGGACTGGATCCAGACCACCTCCGGCGAGTGGCTCAAGGGCAAGCTCATCGAGATGTACGACGACAATCTGGAATTCGACAGCGACGAGTTCGACGAGGTGTCCCTGGAATGGAAAAAGGTCCAGCAGGTCCGGACGGCCGGGGTCATGCAGATCGGTCTCCTGCACGGGGTCGCGGCCATCGGAAAGTTGGTCATCGACGGGGACACGGTCCGTGTGATCGGAGACGACGGGGAGCAGACATTTGCACGCGCCGACGTGATCACGATCGCCGCCGGGGCTCCCAAGGAGATCAACCACTGGTCGGCGAAGGTGATGCTCGGCCTCAACGCTCGGCAGGGCAATACGGATGTGACCGAAGCCACGACCGACGCCCGCTTCACTCGGCGCACGGTGAGGAGTCGGCTCGATCTCGACTACATCGCCAACTTCAACGACACGGAAGGCGAGCAGGTCGCCAACAACCACCGCGTGAAGCTGGACTGGAACGTGTACATCAGCGATCGACTCTACGCGTCGCCGCTGGTCTTCGAGTGGTTCCGCGATCCGTTCCAGAACATCGATCACCGGGAAACGCTCGGCGCCGGAGTCGGCTACGAGCTGATCCACACGCCCAAGACGGACTGGGAGGTGAGCGGTGGCCCGGGCTACCAGAAAACGACGTTCGATTCGGTCGCGGTCGGCAGCGAGAATCCGGAGGACACACCCGCTCTGATTGTCGGAACGGTTCTCGACATCGAGCTGACCCGGTGGATGGACTTGTTCTACGAGTATCGCTTCCAGATCGTGAACGAGAAGGCGGGGCAGTACAACCAGCACATGCTGACCAGCTTCGAGACCGACCTCACGAAGCGGCTGGACTTCGACGTCACGTTCGTGTGGGATCGAATCGAGAAGCCGAGAGAAAACGATGCGGGGCTCACCCCGGCCAAGGATGATTTCAAGCTCACGATCGGTGTGACCCTCGATTGGTAGATCCGGAGACCTCGGCGCCTCGGGATGGATCGGCGTAGTCGTGCAGCCGCGCCGGAGGCTGGGCTGCCCGCAACGCGTTCGCGATCGCGAGCACGTCGATGATCTCCTGAAAGACCGCTCCCGCGACCGGAGACAGGAAGCCCGCCGCGGCAAACCCCATTCCGGCGGCCGACAGCGCCATGCCACCGACGGCGCTCTCGAGCGCGATCCGGCGGAGGCGCCTGGCGATGTGGAACAGCTCGTCGACCTTGACGAGCGACGTGTCGAGGAGGATCGCCCCCGCGGCCTCGGCGATGACATCGCTGCCGCGACCGAACGCGAGACCGACCGTCGCCGCCGCGATCGCGGGTGCGTCGTTGATCCCGTCCCCGACGAACAGCGTCGGCGCGCGCGCGACCTCGGCGCGGACGATGCGCACCTTGTCCTCGGGGCTCTGTTCGCCGTGAATCTCCGTGATCCCGACCCTGTGGGCCAGGTCCTCGACCTCGGTGGCCCGGTCGCCCGAGACCAAGAGGACGCGCTGCACGCCGTGCCGCGGTGCGAGGTGCGCCACGAAGGAACGGCTGTCGTCGCGCGGCTCGTCGCGGAATCGCAGCACCGCGACGACGGCCCCGTCCACGACCAGCACCGACTCGAGACCGGGCTCGGACGGCGGGAGGGCCGTGCGGATCGCCTTGCGGCCCGTGAGCTTCACGCGCCGTCCGGCGATGCGCCCCGAGAGACCGGCCCCGGGCGGCTCCGCGATCTCGTCCGGGACGCTCAGGGCGATCCGTTCCGCGCGCGCCGCGGCAACGACCGCAACGGCCAGCGGGTGCTTCGAGTACCGCTCGAGGCTCGCCGCGAGCGACAGGGCCTCGTCGCGCCCCATCGCATCGGTCAGGACGACCTCCGTCAACACCGGCTTCCCGTAGGTCAGCGTGCCGGTCTTGTCGAAGATCACGGTGCGGCACGTGTCCAGACGCTCGAGAACCGAGGGATCCCGCACGACGATGCCGCGGCGCGCCGCGAGCGAGATGCCGCCGATGATGGCGACCGGAATCGCGAGGATCAACGGGCAGGGGGTCGCCACCACCAGGACCGACAGCGCGCGCGTCGGCGAGCCCGAGACGAGGTACGCCGCGATCGCAACGGCGATCGCGATCGGCGTGTAGAACGCGCCGAGCCGGTCGCCCAGCCGGCGGAGGCGCGGGCGGCTCTCCTCGGTGCGGCGCATCACCTCCATGATCTCGGCGTAGCGCGAGTCGCGCGCGCGCCGGGTGGCCCGGACCGTGAGGGCGTGGTCGCCGTTGACGGCGCCCGAGAGCACGGACGATCCGGGAGCCTTCGATTGCACGTACGGCTCCCCCGTGAGGTATGACTCGTCCATCGCGCCGTGACCCTCGCTCACCACGCCGTCCGCCGGGCACACCTCGTGCGGCAGGATCACGATCTCGTCCCCGGGCGCGATCGCGTCCACGGCGATCGGCTCGAGTCCGGAGGCGCCCTTCCGATGGGCGATCGACGGCATGCGAGCGGCGAGTGCCCGAAGGACCGAGGAGGCGCGCCGCAAAGCGTACTTCTCCAGGGCTTCGCCACCGGAGAGCATCAGGACGACGATCGCGCCCGCGAGGTACTCGCCGAGAATCGAGGCGGTGACGATCGAGATCCCGGCAAGGAGGTCGGCCCCGATCTCTCCGCGGATGAGCTTCGCGATCAGGCCGAAGAGCAGGGGAAGACCGCCGAGGATCAAGACCGCAATCAGCGGGAACTCGGACGGGAACGGAAACGAGCCAGGCCAGGGGCGGAGGACGAGGTGCGCCACAATCCCGGCGAGCGCCATCCCGGGGATGACGAGAGAGATCGCATGCCGGGGTTCGGCTGCGCGGACGGGCGCTCGATCGGATGTTGACGGTGTGGGGCTCACAGCGAGACCGGCGATTGTACGCTGTTCTATCCTCGGCTCGTGGCAAGCCGTTCGTACAAGACGAGGCGTGTGATCATCGTGCTGACCAACGTGGGTGGCGACACGGCCGAAGGTTTGAACGGGCGCTCCTGCTCCGTGGCGCCGCAGCACGAGCGTCGCCGAACAGCCCGCAAGTACGGCCGATTGCCGGAGTTTCGGCGCGCCCCATCTTCATTTGAAGAGCGGGGCAGTGCTCGGCAGGTCGTTCAGCGATCGGGCTTTCCGTCCTCCTGCTGCCGGCCGCGATCCTCTCGGGCCGGGCGCGCGAATCCGCTGATCCGCTAGCCGGCTCGCAGCGGCCGGTGGGCGTATCATTCTCTTGTTTCTCACGCCCACAGCCGAGCTTCCGGGTTGACATGGTGCGACTCCGAGCGCTGCGCTTCGTCTTTGGCCTCGCTCTCGCCGGGAGCAGCGCCTCGGCAGCCGTGCCACCCGGCTTCGAGGAAACCGTCGTTGTCACCGGCCTGTCGGCGACCTCGATGGCCTGGGCGCCCGACGGAGACCTGTTCCTCGCCACCCGCAACCGCGAAGTCTGGATCTTCCGCGCCGGCACCCTGATCCACGCCGGAACCATCCCGGGCAGCTCCCTAGGGGAGCACTCGATCAACGGGATCGCCGCGGATCCGGATTATGCTTCCAACCGTCATCTCTGGGTCTACCACACCTCGCCTCCACCGGCTCGCAACCGGTTGTCGCGGTTCACGCTCACAGCCGACTCGTTGGGCGCGGAGATCCCGATTCTCGAGACTCCCGCTCTCGTGAACACGGTCCACACGGGCGGCTGCCTTCTCTTCGCGGCGGACGGCACGCTGTTCCTGGCCACGGGCGACGATGGCCTCGGCTCGGTGACCGCGCAGAATCCGTTCGATCTGCGCGGGAAAGTACTGCGCGTCGATCGGAACGGCTTCGCGCCCCCTGACAATCCCTTCGCCGACGGTGTTGCCGCGGACCCCCGCATCTGGGCCTCCGGCTTCCGGAACCCTTACCGCTGCAACCTCCAGCCGGGTACCGGTAATTTGTTCGTCGGAGACGTGGGCGCCGGGGCTTGGGAGGAGATCGACGTCGTCGTCGCCGGCGGGAACTTCGGCTGGGCGATGGTCGAGGGGCCGCAGCCGCCAGGCCGGCCGGGCGTCGTGTATCCGATCCACGCCTATTCTCACGCATCGGGTGGGAGCTACGCTGTGATCGGCGGCGATCACGCGCCCGCCGCGTTCGCGCCGGAGATGGACGGCGACTACTTCTTCGGCGACTTCGGCACCGATCGGCTGTACCGCATGCGCCTCGATGCGTCGAACCAGCCGCTGTGGATCGAGGAGTGGGCCACGGACGTTCCGGGTCCCGTGGACATCCGCTTCGGACCCGACGGCGCCCTGTGGTACTTGACATGGGAGTCGAGCCAGCTGCGCCGGATTCAACACGTCGGTGGAGCGAATCGTCAGCCGGTCGTCGTTGCCATCGCGGCGCCCGACAACGGCCCCGCGCCGCTGCAAGTCGTGCTCGACGGGTCGGCTTCGTGGGATCCGGATGGCGATTCGCTGAGCCATACCTGGGATCTCGGTGACGGCAACGTGTCCACCGACGCGACGGCGCTCCACGGCTATCCCCTGGGCGTCTACAACGCCCGACTCAACCTGGACGACGGCCAGGGCGGAACGGCGGTCTCGCCGCCCCTGCGCATCGTCTCCGGCAATGCCCGACCGGACGCGACGGTGCTCACGCCGGCGTTCGGGACGACCTTCGACGCGGGCCAGTCCGTGAGCTTCTCCGGCCAGGCGGTCGATGTCGAGGACGGGACGATCGCCTGCTCGAGCTGGTCCTGGACGGTCGTCTTTCGCCACCTGGACCACGCGCATCCGTACCTCGGTCCGATCCAGGGCGTGTGCGGTGGCGGCTTCGCGACGGCGGTTCGCGGCGAGACCTCGCCGGACGTGTATTACGAGATCCGCCTCGAGGCTCGCGATTCGGGTGCGCCGCTCGGCGCCGTCGGTCAGTTGACGGGGACCGCGTCGGCTGCGGTCGTTCCCAACCTCTCCTCGTTCCGGCTCGAAACCGCGCCGCTGCCGGATCTCGATCTGACGTTGGATACCCAGCCAGTGGTGCCGCCTCTCACGGTCGACGGCGTCGTCGGATTCATCCGAGCGCTGGGCGCACCCGACGCGCAATCGCGTGGAAACGGTCACACGTATCGCTGGCTGTCGTGGTCGGACGGCGGTGCCCGGGAGCACGAGATCGCAACACCCTCGTCGCCGACGACGCTCACCGCGACTTTCGGTTGCGACGTGCTCAGCCCGGTGGCGAACATGGTCGCCCTGCCGAACGGCAACGCCGTGCAGCTCACTTGGTCGCCCGTGACCGACGCGTGCGCCACCACCGGCTCCGGGCGTTACCGGATCTACGCTGGGCCCCAGCCTCTCCCGTCGAACGCGCCGTGCGACTTCCCGATCGATCCGCCCTTCCACGTCGTCTCGAGCACCGGCTCGGAGTCGTTTCTCTACACGCCGAGCACGGGCGAGACGTTCTTCACGGTCGTGGCCGCGGGCACGGACGAACAGGACGGACCGGTGGGCTGCTCGGATCGCGATGCCGACGGTTCGATCGATGGTGTGGACAACTGCGTCGGTGTCGCCAATCCCGCCCAAGAGGACGTCGACGGCGATGGGCGAGGCGATGCCTGCGACAACTGTCCCGCGGCCGCCAACGCCGGGCAAGTCGACACCGACCTCGACGGCTTGGGCGACGCGTGCGATGCCTGCCCCGCCGATGCCGCGAACGACACGGACGGGGACGGGATCTGCGGCGCCGCGGACCTCTGTCCGACCGTTCCGGATCCGGCGCAGACCGATTCGGATGGTGACGGCGTGGGGGACGCCTGTGATACCTGCCCGAACGACTCCGATCCGGGTCAGCTCGATGCGGACGGGGACGGCTCGGGCGACGCGTGCGATGCCTGCACCGACACCGACTTCGACGGCTTCGGCAACCCAGGAGCGTCCAACCCCGGCTGTGCACCGGACAATTGCCCGTACACATCCAACCCAACCCAGGCCGACACAGACACCGATAGTCTCGGAGACGCTTGCGATCCGTGCACCGACTCGGACGGGGATGGAATCGGAGATCCGGGCGTCTCCGCAGTCGGCTGTGGCGTCGACAATTGTCTCGTCGTGCCTAACCCGGGGCAGAGCGATGCGGACTCCGACTTCTCGGGGGACGCCTGCGACTCGTGCCCTCTCGATTCCTCGAACGACGCGGACGCCGACGGGGCATGTGGGAACGTCGACGTTTGCCCGAGCGTATGGGACCCCGCGCAGATCGATACCGACGGCGACGGACTCGGCGACGCGTGCGACAACTGTCCGGACGTACCCGGCGCGTCTCAGGTGGACGCCGACGGCGATGGCGTGGGCGATGTCTGCGACCTATGCAAGTTCGTGTTCGACCCGCTGCAGCCGGATGCGGACGCGGATGGCCGCGGCGATCGATGCGACAACTGCCCGGACGTTTCGAACGCCGCGCAGGACAATCGAGACCGAGATCTGCACGGCGACGTATGCGACAACTGCCCCGACGACTACAGCTCCGGGCAGACCGACCGCGATGAGGACGGGGAGGGCGATCGCTGCGATCTAGACGATGGCTGGATCGAGCTCACGCTGGCCGGGGCCAACATGGTGGCGTGGCAAGCCGAGCCGGGCTATCAGGGATGGAACCTCTATCGTGGGAGCCTTGCGCTCCTTCGAGGGTCCGGGCTGTACACGCAGATCCCGGGGTTCGATCCCCTCGCGGGTCGTCAGTGCGGCCTGTCGTCGAACATGGCGACAGACCCGGTGCTCCCGGGCTCTGGTGAGGTGGCGTTCCTGTTGGTCAGCGGCGTGTCCGCTTCCGGGGAGAGCACGATCGGCACCGACTCGTTCGGTGCCGAACGCCCGAACGCCAACCCCTGTCCGTGACACCGTGTTCCAAGCGCAGCTTCCGGCTCCGGCCGACTAAACGGGCCGGCCCTCGATCACGCGTCGAGTCGCCGCCGTCGACCGCGCGGACCGCTTCGTACCTGGCGGTATTCCCGCCCGCACAGCACCCTTGGCTCTCCCTGACCGGTGGACGGCACCCGGACGTGACGGGGGAGTACGCCTCGATCGCGCTCGATCCGTGGGGTCGTACGTCCATCGCGTACTTCGACCGCACGAACGGCGACTTGAAGTTCGCGCGTCGCTCCACCACGGGAACGGGCGTCTCGACCTGGGCCATCGAGACGATCGACTCGACCCACACGGTGGGCTACTTCCCATCGCTCGCGTTCGCCTCGGACGGCTCACCGCACGTCGTCTACGGTGACGGCATACGCATCATGGTCCGCCACGCGTGGCGGACGGGCGGTGTCTGGACCGTCGAGGACGTCACCCCGGCGAGCTGCACGCTCAAGACCTCGCTGGCGCTCGATAGCGCCGATCGGCCGTACGTGGCCATGGCGGACTGTCTGTCGACACGGGTGCGCGTGCTGACCAAGTGGTCCTCCTGGTTGACGATCTTCGACAACCTCTCGGGGGCGAGCCCCTCGATCCAGATCCACGACGCTCGTCCGAAGGTCTCCTACTTCATGCATTTCACGAACCCGACCCAGCTCGCGGTGCTCGAGGCCTCCGCGTCCTGGAGCTGGTCGGCCGAGGCGGTCCCGGGCTCGGCCGGCGCATCGGAGGCTCCTGGAGCGTCGAGCCGGTGGACGCCTGCGCGGGCAGCGTGGGCCGCTGGAACGCGATCGCGCTCGATGCGTCGGATCGGCCGCGCATCACCTACGAGGCGAACGGATTGCTGTCGCACGCGGAGCGGAACGGTGCGACCTGGGCCATTGACGTGGTCGACGCAGCGGAAGAAACCGGCGCCTGGTCGTCGCTCGCCATCGACGACGCGGGGAACTCCCGCATCGCCTACTTCGACGCGACGAACGGCAACCTGCGCTACGCCATCTCGCAGCTCGACGTCACGCCGCCAGCCGCGCCGCAAGTCAGCGCCGAGGCCGGCCGGACGACCGCCGTGGTCAGCTGGTCGGGCTCGGGAGACGACGGCACGAGTGGCGTCGCCTGGACCTACATCGTGCGCATGTCGAGCCAGCCGATCCACGACGCCAACTTCGCCGACGGCACCCTCGTTCCGACGAGCGGTTCGTGCGCGAGCGTCGAGGGCCTGAACAGCTGCTCGCCCTACTACTTCGCGGTGATGGCCCTCGACGATCTGGGAAACGCGTCGCCCGTCACGTCCGTGATGGTCGCCACGAGCTGCGACGGCTCCCTCGAGATCCTCTGCGAGGGACCGCCCGCGAAGCCCGCGTTCGATCTGGCTCGCGCGACGGTGGCTCGCTCTGGCTCTGTGGGCTGACCTTCCCTTCGTCACGAGCTTCGCCCCGCGCGCTCGAGAAGCGCCTTGCCGACGAGATAGGCGCCGAAGAGCATCGGGAACAGCGGCCACCACTCCTCGACCCAGTCGAGGCGCACGTCCCATCGCGTATGGAGCAGCACGGCGAATCCGGCGGCGATGAGGATCGAGCCGCCGACGATCGAGCCGCCCATTCCGGGTAGCTTGAAGCCCTCGGGCAGATCGGGCTCCCGCCCGCCGGCCATCGCCTGGTTGTACAAAAACGCGAGACGCGCGGCGTCGATCACGTTGTACAGCCAGAAGAAGACCATGAACATCCCGAGCAAGGGCGCGAACGTGGCTTCGTGCGAGGACGCCAGAATGCTGATGATGCCGGCGACGACGATGATGTGCACGAACCCACGAGGGTAGTAGCCCACGTAGACTTGCCCGAGGCCCGGCATCAGCGAGAGGACGGCGGCGAGCGCCGGCGATTTCGTCCTCGGATCGCGCAGCCCGGCCATGTGCGGCGTCGCGTAGCCGCGGCCCTCTCGGCCGGCGGGTGGTTCAGGGGTTCCGGGTTCTGTCGCGTTCATCGTCGCTTCTCCTGCGCGGCGTCGGGCTCCCGATCGCTGGTGCCGGCCTCGCCGCGCTTCTGGCCTGACGCAACGGAGCCGGTGAAGGTTCCGAAGCGCTGGCGGATCTTGTCCCATGTGTCGGTGGATCCCTCGGCGAGTCCCGACGCCATCGCGACCGAGTCCCCGACGACGACCGCGCCGGTCGTAGCCCACGCGTCGCGCGCGCCGCCGACGAGGGTCGCTTCGACGTCGTTCACGGTGCCGCGCAACTGCCCGAGCGCCTGACGCGGCAGATCGCCGAGTGGAGATCGCGGCGGAAGGCCGGGCGCGAAGAGAACCAGGGTCGCGACGAAAGCTCCCTCCCACGCCACGCGCGGGCGATCGAGCAGCCGTGAGAGGACCGTGGCCAGTCGTGCGCCGAGCGGCATCCGGCGGGGGCGCAGGCTCGTGCGGGCGAGCACCTCGTCGACGAAGCGCGGCCCCGGATCGATCGCCGCGAGGGTTGGAAGATCTTCGCGGACCCGTTCGAGGGCCCGCGCGAGGCTCGCGCACTCCGCGCAGCGACCCAGGTGCCGGTCGACCAGATCGGCGTCGAAGGCGTCGAGCTCCCCGTCGACCCGTGCGCACAGCTGCGACCGGGTGGAGTCGCACGCGGCTCCGCTGGTTCGCGCCAGGATCGCGTCGGCCAGGCCCGGGTCCTCGGACGTGTGGCCCACGGCGACAAGAGCGGCGAAGAGGCCACGACAGTCGGGGCAGAGCGCCAGATGCCCGAGCGTCTCCTCGCGCTCGGGTCCGGCGAGGCCTCCGTCGAGGAGCGCATCCACGCGTTCGAGGAAGGAATCGCAGATCATGCGCACCTCAAGGCGTCCCGGCGCCGAACGACGGATCGAGCTTCCGCAGCGTAGCGGCCAGCTCGAGGCGCGCGCGGTTCGATCGGGACTTCACGGTTCCGAGTGGAAGCTCGAGCAGCTTCGCGACCTCCTCGAGCTTCAACCCCTGGATCTCCTTGAGCAGGAGGACCTCGCGGTGCCTCGCGCTCAGATCTGCGACCGCTCGCCGCAGCAGCCGCGCCCGCGCCTCGGTCTCGGCGTTTTGCTCGGGATCGTCGCCGCTGGACAGCCGGGCGTCCTCGACCGAGATGTCCGCCGCCGGCGGCCGGGCCTTGAGCCGGCGGAGTCGATCGATGCAAGCGTTGCGCGCCATCCGCAGGAGCCAGGCCTTGAACGTGTCGCCGCCGCCGAAGGAGTCGAGCCGCTCGTACAGCCGGACGAACACGTCCTGGGCGACATCGCGGGCCTCCTCGGGGTCTCGCAGGTAGTACCGCGTGACCGCGTAGACGCTCGATTGGTAGGTCCGCACCAGCGCCTCCCACGCGAGACCGTCCCCGCGGCGGCAGCGCTCGAGCAGCTTCTCGACGTCCACGAACGGCGGTTCCTCCGCACCCCCGGAGGTCCGGGTCCGAGCACCACTCTGAGCGCTTCCGCCGCGGCACTCAACCCTCCCGACGCATCCAGCCCGGCGAAGGTTCCCTGGAACCCGGCTGCGCTTGCGTGCGTACGGGATCGTGCGGGCTCGGGCGGGACCGGGCCGAGAGGGGGCCCGACCGATGCGAAAGACCTGGGATCCGACCGTTCTGGCGGTGTTGCTCGCGGGGACGATGCTGGTCGGGACCGTGCTGGCCACGGGGGGACTCAGCCCCGGCCAGTGGCGGGCCGAGCTCGATTCCGATGACGGATCGCTGAGGCTCAACCTTCGGCCGGCGCTGGAACGCGGTGACCTGAGGATGTCCTTCGACGTCGCCCTGGCCGAGATCGGCGGGTTCGATGCCGGGACCTTCGAGCGTCCGAGCGCACCGATCCGGCTCGACTGGAAGCGCGATGCCGGGACGTTCGTCTTCGAGGGCCAGGGCGGGCGACGCCCCGGAGGAGCGCTCCGCTTCGAGCCCAACGCCGACTTCGTCGAGCGTTGGCGGGAACTCGAGTTCGCTGCGCTCGCCGCCGACGATCTGCTGCGCATGGCCGTGCAGGGGGTGCTTCTCACCGACGTCGAGGGCCTGCACGAGCTGGGGTACCGCGCCGTCGATGCGTACGAGATGCTCCGTCTCGCGTCCCACGCCATTTCGATGGACTGGTTGAAGGAGGTGCAGGCGCTCGGGTGCCGCTCCGATCTCGACGACGCCATCCGGCTCCGATCGCAGGGCGTGGGAGTGGACGAGATGCGCTCCATGGGGAGCCTGGGCCTTCGGATCGAGATCGACGATCTTCTCCGCCTGCACCGCCACGGGATCGGCGCGAGCTACGTGCGAGGCCTGGTCGACGCGGGCGTGAGCGCGGACGACCTGGACGGGATCGTGCGCCTTCATTCGCGGGGAGTCGCTCCCGAGTACGTTCTCGGCCTCCGTTCCGCGGGCCTCCCCGACACCGGAGTCGAGGACGTCACGCGTCTCCATGACCGCGGGATCGACACCGAATACGCGCGCGGCGTGCTCGGTTCGGGCCTGCTCGACGTCTCGATCGACGACCTGGTCCGGCTCCACGCGCGCGGCGTACCGCCGGACTTCGTGCGGGCGCTCGTCAGCGCGGGCCCGGGCAGGAGCGGCGCGGACGCCGTGATCCTGCTGCACGATCACGGCGTGAGCGCGGACTGGATCCGCGGGATGGCGGAGTTCGGATACGGCAGCCTGCGACCGGAAGAGCTGACGCGACTCCACGCCCACGGCGTGACTCTGGACTTCGTGCGATCGCTCGCGCCGAGAGCCCCCCGGAATCTCTCGGTCGACGAGTTAATCCGTGCCTCGAACCGCGGGTCCCGGAGCGAAGCGGATCTGCGCTAGCCGGGCTAGACTGTCCCGCGACGTCGATGTTCTTGAATCATGCAGGCTGACGCCGCGCCGACCTGGGGCTGGATGCTTTCGTCCGGCTGTGGCCGTGAGTCCGCATCGTGGGTCGTGCGCTCCATCGACCGCAGCAAGGACGGCTCGACATTGGTGTGCGACGTCACGCTCGCCGGTATCTACTACGCCGCCGTGCTCGATTCCCGCGCCGCGGAGCCGGACTTCCGTCTCGCCCTCCACGGCCTGAAGCTGTGGACGCGCGAGCTGGAGCGGCTGGTCGATTCGCTCGAGGCCTGGCTCGCTCTCCCGCTGCCCGAACTGGCACGCGTCCCGATCGCGCTCGAGTGCTCGATGGGCGGGCTATTCGATCAGAGCCTGCGCTTCGAGCTCGGGGCCAGAGACGACACGCTGGCCGGCGGCAAGCCGGTCGCCACGCTCCGTTACATCGTCGGGCGGATGACGGGGCAGATGTGGTTCCCGATCGATTCCGGCTGCTTGCGCGGCTTCGCCGACGGAATCACCGCTACGCTGCGATGGGGAGGCGACGTGCCATGAAGTGGACGGTTCCGTCGGAGCTGCGGATCCCGGCGAATGCCGACGCGATCGAGTTCCTCGAGACGACCGCGCCCTCGGCCCATTCGGACGTCGTGTCGGAGCTCGAATCGGCGATCCGCGGCCTGCCGGGGACGAGCACGATCTGCCCCGACCCCGCGGGCTACGCCTGGGTCCTGGCCCACACGTCGCACGGCCGCATTCTCGCGCTGGCCTACGGCCAGTCGGCGCTCTGCCTGCGGGTCGGCGCGGAACGGATCGAGGCGGCGGTCGGGGAGCGCGGCGTCCCGGCGGCCGAGATCGGCAGCGAGTGGGTGCGGTTCGATCCGTTCGTCGTCGACGAGCCTACATCGGCGACGCGCGCACGGCTTCACCGCTGGTGCACGGTCGCGTTCCAGCACGCCGGCGGCGCGGGTCCTCCCAGGCCGCGCTGATCGCCGCCACCCTAGCGGTCAGGGGTCGCAGGCCAGGCTGAGCCGCGGATCGCCGGCCGAGTCCGCGCCGAACCCGCCGCTCGCGCAGACGTTCCGACCGCGGACGAGCACGTACCAGGCCTCGTCGGGCAAGGGATCGCCCGCGATCATGGCCGAGGTGACGACGAGATCAAATGCGGGGCAGATCTCGGACGGCCCGGTGCCGACCGGCAGCTCCAGCACGGCACCGCGTATGACGTCGTAGACCGTGGCGCTCCCCGAGTTGGGCGCGTCGGACGTCCACGTCATCGTCTTCTTGTCAGCCAGGAATCGAACGCCCGCGACCTCTTGCGGCGCGGCGAAGGCGCCCGGGTCGGCGGGCGCGCAATCGAAGACGTCGCGCGTGCCGTCGAGGTCGTTGTCCACAGGAGAGCAGTCGACCGCGCACGCGCCCCCGTTCTCGAGCCCGTCGCACACCGCATCGCCGCAGCACGACAGCACGTCCGTGCAGGCGAACCCGTTCGACCGGCAGCGCGAGTCCGAGCAGTCGACCGGCTCATCGCCGTCGCCATCGCCGCAGCAGTAGCGGTCCGGCATGCTCGCGCAGTCGGAGGAACAGGACACGCAATCCTCGCCGATCGCCGGCTGGCACACTCCATCGCCGCAGGCGGGGAGCGGGCAGTCGTTCGGACAGTTCTGGCACGACTCGCCCGACTCGCACAGCCCGTCTCCATCGCATGTCGTGCAAGGAGGGATCGACTCGCACTCGTCGGGCACCCGATTCTCGTTGCAGTCCTGGCTCGTCCCGAGCGCGAGGTCGTCCGCGTCGTGCTCGCCGTTCCCGTCGCAGTCGCCGACGCGCAGGAAGTACACGTCCTGTCCGCCGCGGAACGTCGCCGAGTAGGCCAGGCTCGCGCCGCGGTCGTCCGAGATCATGTGGTAGTAGTCGCCGATCTTGTTCTGCTGCGGGAAACCCACGGTCGAGTTGAAGCGCGGCGTTACCGGAAGCGCCGCGGACCACGTCCGTCCCTCGTCGGTCGAGTACGCGTAGTGCACTTCGGAGTGGATGGCCGACGGATGCACGCGGGTATCGTTCCAGATCACGTCGATCCGGCCGTTCGGTGCGACCGACATCGTGCCGAACCACTGGTAGCTGCCGAGCGGGCCATCGTGGATCCGGACGGGCAGGCTGAAGATGCCGCCCCCATCCTCGCTGCGCGAGAACATCACGTCCGCCGCGTCGCTGCTGGTAGGGTCGATCGAGCCGAGCAAGTACACGTTGCCGCGCGAAGGCCCGTTCGAGCGATCCGTCGCGACCCACACCTGCCCGAGGAGACCGGCGGGATTCGGCAGGCCCCCGATCGCCGTGCCGCCGCCGAGCGGGACGTCCTGCGCGAGGTCGAACGTCGGAACCACGAGCGGATTCTTGGCGTTGCTCGAGCGCAGGACCACGTGGGGCGGGATGCCGCTCGTCGGGATGCCGGCGACGTAGAGCTCGCCGTCCGGTCCCACGTCCACGGTGCCCCACTTGATCTTTCTCGGCAGCGCGTACGGGCCCTGGTGCGTCACGGCGGCATCGATCGAGCGAGCGAAGTCGGTTCCGGCGGCGCAGCACGTGAACTGCGAGTTCCAGATCGAGTAGAGGTTCCCGTCACCGATCCCGTCGGTCGTGTCGATCGCCATCCAGTTCTTGTCGCCGCCGAACGAAGCGCGCGGGCCGTCCCACGTCACGCCGCCGTTGCTGGACACGAAGTACTCGGTCGTGGTCACCGAGCTCAGGCTGTAGTAGAAGAACCGGCCGCTCGAATCGGCGCCGAGCACCGGGTCGCTGCGGAACTGGCCCGGCTGGAGCACGCCAGGGAACGTCCACGTTTCGCCGCCATCGAGGCTGTAGGCCTGACCGGCCTGCCGAAAGTTCGACGAGATCGAGTCGAACTGGCGCCAGCCTACGACCAGGTTGTCCGGATCGAGCAGGCTGATCGCGATCGAGGGCTCGTTGGCCGCGTCGCCCACGATGTCCATCCCCGAGACATCGACGTTGACCTGGATGCTGCGGTGGTTGCCGCGCAGCACGGGTGGCGCCGCGGCCCGGGGTTGAGCGCTCTCCGTGACCGCCGCGGGCGGGTCGTCGGGCGACTCCTCGTGGACCGCCGCCGGCGCCGGGTCCTCGGAGCGCGAGGGTGGGGAAGAGATCGCGGCGATCCCCGCGGTGAGCGCCAGCACGACTCCGAGCCCGGACCGGAGAAAGGGAACACTCTTCTTCGGGTCGTCCACGAGCGGCACCCCCCGCTCCAGGCCACGCAGAGGAGCGGGCCCCTTTGTCCGAAGCGACCTGGCCCCAGAAGATACCGCGATAGAATCCGCGGCGGGGGACCGAAACGTGGCCGACCGCTCGGATCGCTCGACACCGCGTCTCGGCGACATGCCGTCCGCGGAGTTCCGCGAGGCGGCCCACCGCGTTGCCGAGCGGGTCGCCGACTACCTGGAGCGCGTCGAGAGCTACCCCGTGCTGCCGGCCGTCCAACCGGGGGACGTGCGGGCGGCGCTCCCGGGGGAGCCGCCCCGCGGGGCCGAGCCGTTCGAGCGGATCCTCTCCGACTACGCGTCACTCGTCGAGCCGAACATCACGCACTGGCAGCATCCGGGGTTCCTGGCGTACTTCCCGAGCGTTGCCTCGGGGCCCGGGATCCTCGGCGAGTGGCTCTCGGCCGGCCTCAACTCGAACGTGATGCTGTGGCGCAACGCGCCGGCGTCGACCGAGCTCGAGCAGGTCGTCGTCGACTGGCTGCGGCAGATGCTCGGCCTGCCCGCGGGGCTCGACGGCATGCTCACCGACACCGCTTCCGTATCGTCGCTCCTCGCATTCGTCGCCGCGCGTCACGCGGTGCCCGGTCTCGACGCGCGCGAGGAGGGGCTCGCCGGGCGTCCGACCATCGGTCGTCTGCGGGCCTACGCCTCGACCGAGGCCCACTCGTCGATCGACAAGGGGGCGATCGTGACCGGCGTGGGGTGCAGCGGCTTGCGCAAGATCCCCGTCGACGCCGAGTTTCGCATGCGACCGGACGAGCTGGGCCGTGCGATCGCCGAGGACCGCGCCGCCGGGTGGACGCCGTTCCTCGTCGTCGCCACGCTCGGCACGACGTCGTCGACGGCGATCGACCCGGCCGGTGCGATCGCGACCATTTGCGAGCGCGAGCGCCTGTGGCTCCACGTCGATGCGGCCTACGCGGGCGCCGCCGCGATCGTGCCCGAGATGCGGCCGCTGTTCGCCGGGTGGGAGCATGCGCAGTCGATCGTGTTCAACCCGCACAAGTGGATGTTCACGCCGTTCGACGCCTCGCTGCTGCTGTTCCGCGAGGCCGCAGCGTTCCGCGACGCGTTCTCGCTCGTTCCGGAGTACCTGCGCACGTCGGTCGACGCGGACGTGCGCAACTACAGCGAGTACGGGGTGCAGCTCGGCCGGCGGTTCCGGGCGCTGAAGCTGTGGTTCGAGATCCGCTACTTCGGCGTCGACGGGATCGCCGCGCGGATCCGCGAGCACTGCCGCATGGCGGGCGTGCTCGCCGAGCGCATCGACGCCGACCCCGACTGGGAGCGTCTTGCGCCCACGCCGTTCGCCACGCTGTGCTTCCGCCATCGGCCGGCCGGCGCGGCGATCGCGGAGGCCGAGCTCGACCTGCGCAACGCAGCGATCCTCGACGCCGTGAACCGCACCGGCCGGTTCTTCCTGTCCCACACGCGCCTGGCCGGCCGGTACGCGCTGCGCGTGTCGATCGGCAATCCCCGTGCGACGATGGCTCACGTCGACGGCTGCTGGGAGGCCCTGCGCGACGCGGCGAAAGCCGCCCGACCGTAGAGAATCGCGCGGAGCCGGTTAGGCCTGCTACCATGGCTCGTCCGAAGCTACGGAGGAACACGGCATGATGCACGCGACACTCGAGAAAGCGATCAATCAACAGATCAACAAAGAGTTGCAGGCCTGGTACACGTACCTGTCGATGGCCGCCTACTGCGACACGCTGCACCTCACCGGCTTCGCCACGTTCATGGAGAGCCAGAGCCGCGAGGAGCAGGCGCACGCCCACCGACTCATCCGCTACATGCTCGACCGCGGGGGGCGCGTCGACCTCCAGCCGCTCGTCGCCCCGCCGGCGTCGTTCCCGTCGCTCCTCGACATCTTCCAGCGATCGATGGAGCAGGAGCGCGCGAACACGCAGGCGATCTACGAGCTGTACGACCTGGCCAAGGAAGCCAACGACTACGCGACCATCGCCGCGCTCCAGTGGTTCCTCGACGAGCAGGTCGAGGAGGAGAAGACGATGAGCGACGCGGTCGGGCTGCTGAAGTTCGCCGGGGACGACAAGGGCGCGATTCTCGCGCTGAACCAGCAGATCGGCGCGCAGCGCGCTCCGCGATCCGCGGCGAGCGGCACCCGCGACGAGTAGATCGCCCCGCCGTGCGGCGGCGAGCGCGTTGCCCGGACCGCCAGCGGGGCCTAGATTCCCCGCGTGCCGAAGATCGGACGGTACGAGGTCGAGCACGAGATCGGACGCGGCGCGGGTGGAGCGGTGTTCCTCGCGAACGACCCGCGCCTGCGCCGGCCCGTTGCCGTCAAGGTCATTCGTCTTCCCGACGGTCTGACACCCGCAGAACAGAGGGAGTTCCGCGCGCGTTTCGCACGCGAGGCGCAGGCCACCGCGGGACTGTCCCATCCCGGCATCGTGACGGTGCACGACGCTGGAGAGGACGAGACCTCGGGCGATCCGTACCTGGCGATGGAGTACGTCGCCGGGCGAACGCTGCGCGAGGTCCTCGACGCCGAGGGACGCATGCCGCCCGATCGCGCGGTGGCGCTCGTCGGTCGGGTTGCGGACGCGCTCCACGCGGCGCACCTCCAGGGCATCGTGCACCGCGACGTGAAGCCGGCGAACCTCCTCGTCCGCGACGCCGACGGGGCGATCAAGGTCGTCGATTTCGGGATCGCCAGGCTCGGCGGCTCGGCGCTCACGCGGACCGACCTCACGCTCGGATCTCCGGCGTATATGTCTCCCGAGCAGGTGCGTGGCGCGCCGGTCGACGGCCGGAGCGATCTCTTCTCGCTCGCGTCGATCCTGTACGAGGCGCTCACCGGCTCACGGCCGTTCGCCGGAGACGAGATCCCGGCGGTGCTGTATTCGATCGCCCATACGGATCCAACTCCGCCGAGCCAGCACGTCCCGGGCCTCCCTCCCGCGCTCGACGCGTTCTTCGAGATCGCCCTGGCCAAGGAGCGGGACGAGCGCTTCCCCACCGGTGACGCGTTCCGAGCGGCGCTCGACGGGGCGCTTGGTGGCAAGTCCCCCACGACCGTCGCGGCGCGGGTGGCGTCGGCGCCCCCGATCGAGCCGATCGCTGCCCTGCCGCGTCGCGGCGCGCGCCGGCGCTGGATTCTCGCGGCGTCCGCGCTCCTTGCTCTCGCGTCGGTCGCCCTGCATCTGTCGAGCCGCCGTGCATGGCTGCGCCTCGAGGCCAAGAGCTCGGTGCGCGAAGCGAGCCTGCAGGTGCTGGTCGACGGACGCGAGGTGTTCGAGCGCGCGCTCTCGGCCCCCCAAAAGAAGCCCGGCGCGCTGGCGCGGTGGATCGCCCCGAGCCACGAGACGTTCGAGACGTGGATCCGGATGCCGCCGGGCAAGCACGAGATCGCCGCCGTCGTCACGCCCAACGGCGACGGCGCGCCGTACCGTGACTCGATCGTCGTCGACGTCGCTCCACGAGAGAAGCGGCGCCTGCGACTCGTCGCCGGACGCTCGCTCGGCGCCCCGGTCTCGCTCAAGCTGGACTGATCGACCCCAAGCGCTCCGGGCGAGGCGGAAACCGACTCGCCTTTCGTGCCATCCTATGGCCGACATGCAATCGGTCGCGCTCCTCGTGGTCCGCGCGCTTGAGGTGTACCTCGCGCTCGGCGTGGTCGTCGCCGTCCCGTTCGTCCTGCTCGGCCTCCAGCGTGTGGACCGGTCGGCGGCCTCGTCGACGTGGGGATTCCGGGTCATCGTGCTGCCCGGCGTCGTCGCGCTGTGGCCGTTCCTGCTCCGGCGATGGATCGCCGGGACTCCGCCGCCCGAGGAGCGCAACGCCCACCGCGACGCGGCGCGACGAGACGAGCCGTGATCCGCGCGCTGCGGGTCCGGCATCGGCGGATGGCGGTGGCGCTGGCTCTGGTACTGCCCACGCTCGTCGTTGCGGCGCTCGCGGTGCGCCGGCCGATCGGCGTCGTCGCCGACTCGAATCCGGCCCGCGGGTCCGCCGGCCGGGTGGTCGGCGAGCGCCAGGGTCGATACGCCGACGGGTCGCCGCTCTCGGTCCGGCTCCACCGTGACGATGCCACGGCGGTGCCGGCGCTCTCCGTGTCGGTCCCGAGCGTGGCGCTCTTCGGGCGCCCCGAGGTGCTGGCGTACTGGACGTCCGCAGGCGACGGGGGCAGCGTCGAACAGGGAACGCTGCTCGGCGCGGTGCACGGCGACGTGCCGCTCGGTCTCCCTGCCGGCGTGAGCGAGACGCCGGGGTTCCTCGTGCTGTACGACCTCGCGCACGGCGAGGTCGTGGCGACGGTGAGCCTGGTGTCGTCGACCGGCCGCGTGCCGGGAGATGCTCCGTGAGCCTGGGGTATCGCGCCGTCGGCTGGAACCGGCAGAAGCTTCGGTACGATGCGGTGCTCGTCGGTGGCGTCGTGTTGTTCCTCGCCGCGTTCATCGGGATCGGCGCGATCGTGCGCCCCGAGGCCACCGTCGAGACGCTCTGGATCCGTGGGCTCGGAACGTGCGCGCTGTTCCTGCTCCATGTCGTGCTCTCGATCGGGCCCCTGGCGCGAATCGACCAGCGGTTCCTGCCCCTCCTGTACAACCGGCGGCATCTCGGCGTGGCCACGTTCCTCGTCGGCGCGGCCCATGCGGGCTTCTCGCTGTTCCAGTTCCACGCGCTCGGAGGCGTCGATCCCTTGGTCAGCGTGCTCACCGCGAATCCGCGCTACGGGAGCCTGGGGCAGTTTCCGTTCGAGGTCCTGGGACTCGGTGCGCTCGGCGTGCTGTTCTTGATGGCCGCGACGAGTCACGACTTCTGGCTCCACAACCTGACCGCGCCGGTGTGGAAGGCCCTGCACATGCTCGTGTATCCGGCCTACGCGCTGCTCGTCGCCCACGTCGCTACCGGCGTGCTCCAGGCGGAAACCGATCCGGGACTCGCGGTCCTGCTCGGCCTTGGCGTCCTGTGGGTCGTCGTGCTCCACGTCGTCGCCGCCTTCGGCGAGCGCCCGCTCGATCGCGAGCGATCGCCCGACGCCGAGGATCCCTTCGTCGACGTATGCGCGGTCGACGAGATCCCGGAGTCGCGCGCGCGCGTGGTCACGCTGGCCGGCGAGCGCGTGGCGGTGTTCCGCTACGACGGCAAGGTCTCGGCCGTGAGCAGCGTATGCCAGCACCAGAACGGCCCGCTCGGCGAGGGGCGGGTGATCGACGGCTGCATCACGTGCCCGTGGCACGGTTACCAGTACTTGCCCGAGACCGGGGCGTCGCCTCCGCCGTTCACCGAGCGCGTGCCGACGTTCCGCGTGCGGATCGAGGATCGCCGCGTGCTCGTCGATCCGCGTCCGAACCCGCCTGGAACCCGCATCGAGCCGGCGCGTATCGAGGCAGCAGGAGCGCACGTGACGACCGACGAGTTCTACGTCGGCTACGCGCCCACCGCTCCGCGCCGGCTCGCCCAGCGGACCCGCCGGGTCGCGATCGGCCTCCTCGCGCTAGCCTCCGTCATACCGGTCGTGCTCGCGGTGCGCCAATCGCGGTTCGAGGACGGTTCGTTCGAGTACGGCACGGTGCGCGGATTCGAGGGGATCCTGGAGGCGCGACCGTATCCGCACCTCCTCGTCGCGCGCCCCGGCACCCCCGGTACAGGCGCATCGTCGTGGTCGAGCTGGCCGCTTGTCGCGTTCGGCAAGCGCGGCGCCGGCGAGATCGCCGCGGGCCTCGACGGCAGGCCAGTGCGTCTCGAAGGAGAGCTGATCTACCGCGGTGGGCGGACGATGTTCGAGATCGTGGGGCCAGGGATCGAGCCCATGCCGCCGCCGAGCGGCGCCGCGCTGCTCGCGCTGCCCCGGCCGGAGCGGCAGGATCTCGGAGAATGGACGCTCGTCGGGGAGATCGTCGACGCGAAGTGCTGGCTCGGCGTGATGAAACCCGGGCGCTCGAAGCCGCACCGCGCCTGCGCCGCTCGATGCATCGCCGGCGGGATCCCACCGCTGTTCGTCGTTCGGGAGGCTGACGGACGCGAGGAAGCGTTTCTGCTCGTCTCGAGCGCCGGCGGCCCGGTCCACGCCGAGGTCGCGCCGCTGGTCGCCGAGCCCATCGAGATCACGGGTCGCATCGTGCGCGACGGCGACCGCTACGCTCTTCGAGCGGACCCTCGGACCTACCGGCGCGTCGATTGAAGGAAAACGCCCGCTTGCGGCGCATCCTCGCGATCAGTCGCAGGTGGTGCCGGAATCGAGAGCGTCCCGCGGATCGACGACGAGGCTCGAATTGCCGAACGAGCCCGTGCCACAGCCGTTCGTCATGCGTAGCAGGTACCAGCGGCCCTCGCCCGCCGGGGGGTTCACCCCCGGGTCGTCGAACGTCGTCCCCGCGATCCCGTCCGCGAGGCACGTCGCGGCGCTGAAGGTCCCCGTCGAGCGCAGCGCCGACAGGAGTCCCGTTGCGACATCCGACACGGTCGACGAGCCTGCGGTCGCGCTCTGCGAGGTCCACGACAGCCGGGCCAGCCCCGCAGCCTTGGCCACGCGGAACCCCGCTACGGTCGCCGGCGCGGTGAGCAGCGTCGCGTCCGAGTCGTTGCAGTCCCCCGGGGTCGTGAGGCCATCGCGGTCGGAGTCGTCGATGTCGTGCACGTTGAACAGCACGTCGGCCAGGAAGCTGTCGCGCTCGGCGGCCCAGGTGAAGAACGCGGCGCCGGCGAGCGTGGCCGGCGTCGCCGCCTCGTACTGGAAGTAGAAGCTCGAGGACCCGCCGTTCGGCAGGTCGCGGTCGACGCGGAGCGGGCTGTCCCAATTCGCTCCGCCGTCGGGCGAACGCCGCGAGACGAGCATCGGCAGTCCCGCCGACTCGTCGAGCCACGAGATCCACATGTTGGTCCCGCCATCGGCGCAGATCCGGGGCTGGGTCGAGATCGCGGCGGGTTGCGACATGGCGCTGTCGAGGCGCTGGAACGACGGGAACGTCGAGCCGCCGTCAGTCGAACGGCTCGCGTAGATCCCGCCGCCCGAGCCCATGTACGTCACGACGACGTTCGACGCGCCGGAAAGCGCCACCACCGGAAGGGATGCGTCGAGGCCGCCGGGCGTGATGACGACCGTCTCGCCGCCCCACGTCGCGCCGTCGAAGCGATTCGCGAAGAGCTGCAGCGTCGCCACGCTGCGGAAGTCGGGCCAGACCGCCACGGCGCCGCCCGCGCCGTCGCAGGCGACCGCCGGGAGCGCGACGCCGCCGGCGAGCCCCTCCGGGCGGAGCTGGACGGGCGTACCCCACGTGGCGGCCCGGTCGGTGCTCGCGACCGCCCAGACCGACGTGAAGGCGAACGCGAGGTCCGCGCCTTCCCAGACGAGAAGCAGAGAGTTCCCGGCAGCGCACAACCGCGGGGCGCGATTGAACCCGCGCGTGTCCTGGTCGACGTCCGCGGCGGTGAAGAAATTCGCTCCGAAGTCGAGCGATCGAGCGAGCAGAATGTTGGTTTGGGTCGACCAGGCGACGTAGACCGTCCCGTCGGCGAGCGCCTCGAGCTGGAGCGCCGGTCGGTCGAAGAACGAGTAGTAGCCCGGTTGCGGACTCGCCACGGTACCGAGGAGGATGTCGGTCGCCGACCAGGTCGCGCCGAAGTCGGTCGACCGATTGAACCGGATCTCTCGTTGACCGGAGGCGTTGTCCGCGACGTACGCCAGGTACACGCGGCCGTCCGTCAGCGCGCGCACACGCGGGAGCACGCGGACGATCGAACCCGCGGTTCCCGCGGACGCCCGCACCGGGGTGGCGAAGCTGTACCCGCCATTGGCGCTCGCCGCCACGTAGATGTCCGACTCGGGCCCGGTCGAGAAAGCGCTGAACGCGACGTAGACGCGGCTCGCTCCGTCGGTCGTGACCACAGGGTCGAGGTTCACGTCCACGCTGATCGTCGTCGAGTCGGCGTCGGCCCGGGCGTCCGTCCCGAAAGCCAGGGGGCTCGCGGTCGTCGACCGATTCACGTACAGATCGGCGCTGCGGCCGCCGTTGGCCCGCCGATCCTGGAACAGGACGAACAGCGCATCCGCTCCATTCGCCACGAGATCGGCGATCGGGCTCGGCGCCGCGCCCGCGGCGTCGGAGTCGACGCGCTGCTCGGTGTCCCATGTCACGCCGTCGTTGGACGACGAGCGCACGAACACGTCGGTCTTCATGCCGGCGTATGTATCCGAGCGGTCGTCCGACCAACCGACGGCCCAGTTCCCCGCCGCTGTGCGAGTAACCGCGATCTGGGTGTGTTCCAGGATTCCGACGGGCGAGCCCGCGGCGGTCGCGACGAGGGCCAGCGGCGCGTCGAATGCGGAGCCGTTCGTGGCCGAGCGCGCGACCCTGAGCTCCTTCAGATGGTTGACCCACAGCACGAGCACGGTGCTCGTGCCCGTGGCGGTGGCCACGACCGGGGCGGTCGAGATGTTCGTTCCGCCGAGCGCAAGATTGAGCACGTTGGTGTAGACCGTCCCCCCGTCGATGGAACGCACGACGTAGATCCGATCGGTGCCGATGCTGTCCCAGAACGCTACGAGGATGCTCCCGTCCGACGCGACCTCCACATCGGGGTGGAGTGAATCCGCCTGGCCGCTCCCGAGGATGGAGTCGAAGCTCACCTCGACCGAGAACGACAATCCGCCGTCGGTCGATCGAGCGCGCCAGATCGAGGAGCCGCTGCCGCGATCCTGCGAGTACACGGCATGAATCGTCCCGCTCGTCGGCTCGATGGCGATGTCGACGGCGACGCTCGCGAACGTGCGCACGGCCACGCCCGCGTCGACGCGCACCGGCGTCGTCCAGCTTCCACCGGAGTTCGTCGTCGCGACCACGTACGGGTCGAAGCCGAGGTCTCCACGGTAGATGATCGCCGCGACGCCGCTCGCCCCTGTGGCGATCGCAACCGACCGAACCCCGTGTGTCGCGTTGCCGAAGGCGACGATCGCGAGCGGCGTGTTCCAGGTCTGACAGGTGTCGTCGCTGCGCACGAAGTGCAGGCCGACGCCTCCGGAGAGATCGGCGACGAGGAGCCCCACGTACACGCTGCCGTCGGCCCCGCGGCGCGCCGCGTACTGCTTCACCGCGGGCTGACCGGCTCCGCCCGCGACCACGACCTCGGTGCCGAACACGCCACCGCCATTCGCCGAATGGCGGGACCGGAGCGTGAAATCGTCGAGCGCCAGGATGCACACACGACCGTCCGCGGTTCCGAATGCGCGGGCATCGTGATCGAACGCCGGGATCGTGCCGAGCGCCGCGTCGAGGCGCTGTTCACTCGCGGGAAGGTCGGTCTCGGCCGCGATCGCGGCCTCGACGTCGAGCCGGGCCGCCTCGGTGAGCGTCGCCTCGTCCGCGACGCGCGCGTGCGGGCGCGTCTTGGCGCTGCGCCGCAGCGACGAGCCACTCGATTCGCTCGGCGAGGCAGGCTCGGGGTCCGCGAACGCGCGAGGCGCCGGACCGAGGAGCGCCAGGCTGAGCGCCGCGGTTCCAAGAGTGGCGATCCAAGTGGCCGACGAGCCACGCGACTCGATCACGGGTGCACCTCGAGGCGATTACGAACATGTAAGGACGATCGGGAATCGTCCCGGACATGATCGGTACGAACCGTCCCCCTGGAATGCAACCCCACCCGGTCCGGGGGAGGCCAGTGGGGGAGACATTCGTCCGGACTGTTCAGAGCCGTGCCGCGACGAGAATAGCGCACGGACCCACCGTTTGGGTAGGTCGTCAGTACGGCAGGGGTTTTCCGCCAGGTCCGAGGAACGAGCCGCTCAGGTCCGAGCCGGTCGTCAGCGCCAGCCGCAGAACCTCGCGCGCGGCTTCTGGGGCAGCCAGGGGGGCCGAGGGCCCGCCCATCCGGGTCCGAACCCAGCCAGGGTGGATCGCCAGGGCGACGAACCCCTCCGGGCCGAGGTCGTGAGCCAGATTCCGGGTCGCCATGTTCAGAGCCGCCTTCGACATCCGGTAGCCGTACGACCCGCCCGTCGTGTTGTCGCGGACCGAGCCCATCCACGACGTAACCTGGACGACGCGTCGTCCGGATCCGCGGCGCAGGAGGGGCAGCAGAGCGCGAACGACACGGAGCGGCCCGAGCGCATTGATCTCGAACGCACCTGCCGCGGCGCCGAGATCCGCCCGCTCGATCCCCGCGGCCTCGTCGTCCGGATAGATGCCCGCGTTGTTGAACAGGAGATCGACGTGGTCGACGCGTCGGGCGATCTCGGCGCTCGCGGCGGCGACCGACGCATCGTCGGACACGTCCATCGCGATCTCGTGGAACCGATCCGAGGAGCCGAGCGCGGCGAGTTCGGCTGACCCGCCGATTCTTGGGCTGCCCACCACGATCCGACCGGATTCGAGGAGGAGCTTGCACAGCTCGAGCCCGATCCCGCGCGCGGCGCCCGTCACGACCGCGACCTCCGTCATGAGCGATCCCGGCGCCGAAGCAAGCCGTCCCACGCCTCCGCCGGCAGGTCGAGCAGGTCGTTGAACTCACCTGCGCCGCCAAGCCATTCGCCACCGTCGAACGTCACGACCTCACCGCGCATCCAATCCGCCGCGTCCGACACGAGGTACCCCGCTAGCTCCGCGAGCTCCTCGGGCGTGCCGAAGCGGCCCGCGGGGATGCGCGCGGCCCTTCGCTCCGCCAGCTCGGGTGTCGGAAGCAGGCGCGAGAACGCGCCCTCCGTCGGGATCGGCCCGGGCGCGATCGCGTTCAAACGGATCCCGTGGCGGGCCCACTCGACGGCGAGCGAACGTGTCATGGCGACGACACCGGCCTTGGCGCATGCCGAGGGCACGACGAACGCGGATCCCGTCCAGGCGTAGGTGGCGGCGATGTTGAGCACGACGCCCGGCTGGCCGGTGGCGATCCAGCGCCGCGCGGCCGCGTGAGTGCAGTGGAACGTGCCGTGGAGCACGATTCCGACGACCGCGGCGAAGCCGTTCGGCGTCAGATCCTCGGACGGGCAGAGGAAGTTCCCGGCGGCGTTGTTGACCAGGATCTCGAGCCCGCCCAGCTCTTCGACCAGTCGATTGAGCGCCGTCCCGACGGCAGCCGGATCCCGGACGTCGCAGCAGGCGTGGGTCGCGAAGCCACCCGCCGCGCGGATCGCCGCGACCGTCTCGCGGAGCGGCTCCTCGCGCCTCCCGGACACGGCAACGCGGGCGCCGAGCGCAGCGAAGCGCAGAGCCATCGCCCGCCCGAGGCCCGTTCCGCCCCCGGTGATCCAGGCACGCTTCCCCTGGAGCAGGCCCGGTGCAAGGCCCAAAGGCCGTTTCGGGGTTTTCGCTTTCGCCGCCACGTGCTCATTCTGCTCGAAGCGACCCGCCGGCAGCAATCCTCGGCGTGTCGTTGCCCGGATGACGACGCGCGTGCAAGACTCGTTCGGTGCACGGCCGCGCGCGGACGGTCCTGCCGGAGGTCGAATCGATGAGCGGGTCGCGTCCGATCGCACTCGTCGCCATGGGCGGCCACGCGTTCATGCAGGCGGACGAGACGGGGACGATCGAGGAGCACGAGCGCAACGCCGAGCGCATCGCCGCGATCCTGATGACGCTCGTCGAGCGCGGCTACAACCTAATCGTGACTCACGGGAACGGGCCCCAGGTGGGCAACCTGCTGATCCAGCAGGAGCAGTCGAGGGACGAGCTGCCGTTGATGCCGCTCGACGTGCTCGTGGCGATGACCGAGGGCAGTCTGGGCTACATCCTGCAGCAGGCGCTGCTCAACCAGTTGCGCCGGCGCGAGATGAAGACCTACGTGGTCACGGTCGTGACACAGGTCGTTGTCGACGCCCACGATCCGGCGTTCCAGAGCTACAACAAGCCGATTGGCCCCTTCCTGTCCCGCGAGGAGGCGGAGCGGCGCCGTGACGAGCGAGGTTGGCGGCTAGGAGAAGATCCCGGTGGGCGCGGGTTCCGCCGCTTCGTCCCGTCGCCCCGGCCGCTGCGCGTGATCCAGCGGCACATGATCCGCGAGACGGCACAAGCAGGCCACATCGTCGTCGCCTGCGGCGGAGGCGGGATCCCGATCCACATCCGCGAGGACGGCAAGTACGTCGGGATCGAAGCGGTTGTGGACAAGGACCTCACGTCGAGCGTGCTCGCGCGCGACGTGCATGCCGAGCTGCTGATCATGCTGACCGCGGTGCCCCACGTATACGTGGAGTACGGGAAGCCCGGCCAGCGCGCGCTCACGGCGGTCACGCTCGACGAGATCCGCACCTTCGTCGCCGACGGTCAGTTTCCGGGAGGCAGCATGGGGCCGAAGATCGAAGCGGCGATCGGGTTTCTCGAGCAGGGGGGGCGACGGGCGCTCATCACCGACCCCGACGGCTTGCCCGCGGCGATGGAAGGCCGGGCCGGCACGCACATCATCGGGCGGCTCTAGCCCGGGCGAGAGACGGGGGGCGCGATTCCGACTGTTCACGGCAATCTCCTGGGGCTGAAGCCGGCCGAGCGGCACCAGCTCGAGCGGCTCTACCGGCGCCGTGTTCCGCCGCACCTCGTGATCAGCCACGAGATCGCGCGCGAGATCGCGGAGCTGAGCCACGGGATGAACCGGCGCGTGGGTCTGCTCGTCGACCGGGCGGGCCGGATCGACGCGGTCGCCGTCGGCGACGCGCACCGGCTCGACGTGCCGCGCCAGCCGAGTGCGCCCGCAGGACGCCTTCGGTTCTGCACCCTGCGTTTTGTGGCGACGAAGCGCGCCGACGAGGAGCCGACGCGGAACGACCTCGCGCCGCTCGCGCTGCACCGTCTCGACGCACTGGCGATCGTCGCCGTCGAGCCCGACGGCGGCCCCGGCGTCGTGCGGGTCGCGCACCTCTTGCCCGCGCGCGGCACGACCGAGCGCGACGCGCGGCCCGGCCGGAGGCAGCGCAACGGTGCGCGCGACGTGTCCTCGGATGGCGAGCGGTACCGCCTGCTCCCGCCGCGTCCCGCAGCGCGCCTCGACGACGACTTCCTCGAGTTGATCCGCGCTCTCGAGGAGGAGTTCGACCGGCACCTGCCGCGGACCAAGCGCGCCGGCCGAGAGGGACGCGCGATCCTGGTCCACGTCACGACCGGCGGCCGCGCGCAGGCCGAGGCGTCGATGGGCGAGCTCGAGGAGCTGGCCGCGTCGGCCGAGCTGCACGTCGTGGCGCGCGTCGTCCAGCGCCGGCCGCGGTTCGACGCACGGACGCTGCTCGGGGCCGGGAAGCTGCAAGACGTCGTGGTCGACTCGCTGCGCCTGCAGGCCGAGTTCGTCGTCGTCGACCAGAACCTCACGCCCGCGCAGGCCCGGGCGATCGCCGAGACCACGGAGCTCAAGGTGATCGACCGCACGCAGCTGATCCTCGACATCTTCGCCGAGCGCGCGCGCACGCACGAGGGGCGGATCCAGGTCGAGCTGGCCCAGCTGAACTACCTGCTGCCGAGGCTGATGAGCCGCGGCGACTCGGGGCTGTCGCGGCTCGAGGGCGGGATCGGCGGCCGGGGGCCTGGCGAGCAGAAGCTCGAGATCGACCGCCGCCGCGTGCGGATGCGGATCCAGGCGCTGCAGAAGATGCTCCAGGCCGAGCGGACGCGGCGCGAGCAGCGCCGTTCGCGCCGGCGCGAGCGCGACGTGCCGGTCGTGTCGATCGTGGGCTACACGAACGCCGGCAAGAGCACGCTGCTCAACGTGCTGACGAAGAGCGACGTGTTCGTCGAGGATCGGATGTTCGCGACGCTCGACCCGTCGTCGCGCCGGCTGCGCCTGCCGCGCGAGCGCGAAGTCGTGATCAACGACACGGTTGGGTTCATCCGCGATCTGCCGAAGGACCTGATCGCCGCGTTTCGCGCGACGCTCGAGGAGATCGAAGACTCGGACCTCCTCGTGCACCTGGTCGATGGATCGCACCCGCGCCGATCGGCGCAGATCGCTGCGGTCGAGACGATCCTGCGCGACCTCGGCGTCGAGGCGATTCCGCGGATCCTGGCGCTGAACAAGGCCGATCTCCTGACGGCCGAAGCGCGAACCGAGGTCGCACGCGAGCACCCGGCGTCGCTGTTCCTCTCTGCGGCCCGCCGCGAGGGTCTGCCGGAGTTGCTCGAGGCGGTCGACGACGCGTTAGCGGCTCGCCAGCCCGGCGGGAACGGTGCGGCGATACGGTCTGCGGCCCCTCGCGACCGAGACGCACCCGGCTTGCCACAACCCCGTCATACGGCTACGCCGGCAAAGCGGACATGACCTCGATCGGTGCGAGACGCCATCGGCCGTCGGACCGTACTCGCAGGCCATCCGAGCCGGCGGGTTCCTGTTCTGCGCGGGTCAGGGCGCGTTCGATCCAGCCACGGGGATCCTGGTGGAAGGCGGGATCCAGGAGCAAACGCGCCAGGTCCTTCGGAACCTCCAGGCCGTCCTGGCAGCCGGGGAAAGCGGACTCGATCGCGTCGTGAAGGTCACGGTGTTCCTGTCAGATTGGAAGCATTTCAAGGAGATGAACGATGTGTACGCTGAGTTTTTCGACAGCGGTCATCCGCCGGCGAGGTCGACGATTCAAGGACACCGGTGGCCGGAAGGATCGCTGGTGGCCATCGAGGCCATTGCGCTCGCGAAGTAACGCAGGCGTGATGCCGTGCGCACGACGTGGGGAACGCGATGACGGGTACACCAGAGGAGGCGAAGCGGAAGGCAGAGAGGACCTACATCGCCGCCGCCGATCACTTCGCGGCCGCCGTCTGCTGCAGCGCCTGGTTCGGCCATGACATCGAAGGTGTCCCCTTTCAGGGTTTGGACTTTCCGAGGATTGCCGCCACGCTTCTACCGATTGTGCTCAACCCGTACGCGGACACTTTGCGCGCGGTCATAGTGAATCCTCCTCCGCGGGCCTCGACAGTCCGATCAACACTTCGGCGACTTGCGCTTCTTGCCGATCGCGCTGCGTGCTTCGAATTTCTTGATATGATCGGGCGCGAACGGAATCTTGCACGCCCCGACCAGGTCGACGGCGACCTTGCCGATGCCGTTGGCCGTATCGACCGCGAGCTTGTGGAGCGGTTTGACGTAGCAGGCGACGGCGATGACGAAACTGTTCATCACGTATTTGACGCGATTGGGCTGCTGGTGGATCGACTTCGCCACGCGCTGCAGGAGCGACTTGATCTCGGCAAGGTCGAGGTCCGCGTCCTCCTTGATGGCGGCCATGCTGCTGTAAGTCTGCCAGCCGGCCGAGGCGATGGCTTCGTCCTTGGATTCGATCCACTTCAAGGCAATCTCTCGACCATGCGGGCTCGCGGACGCCACCCACGGGACCGTGAATTCGGCGACCATGCCCCAGCTGGCGCCTTCGATCCACTTTTGCAGATCCTTCTTGGTCATCTTCGCGTCGTCCGCGATCAGTCCGGCGAGGTACATTGCGTCGGCGATGCCGGTGTCGTAGAGATCCAGAGCGAGCTGGTAGTCCATCTTGAGGCGTTTCTGGATCTTCTTCATGTCCTCGACCTTGACGCCGAGGCACGGCTCCAGGGCGCCGTGGGTCATCCACGTTTTCTTGGTTTGTGCGTTGCCGAGCTTCTTGAGCTCGGCAACGATGTCTTTGGCGGTCATTTACTTTCTCCCTCAACTTGCATGTAACGCGCAATCGGCTCTTCGTTTAGCGTTCGCAGGGCGCCATGCGACACTAAACGAAGAGTCGATGTTACCACTCACGCCAGTATCTCGCGTCTCATCGCTCCGTCTCTCCGCTGACCGGCGGACTCTGGATCGGCCGAACGCTCCGGTTCAGTGGCGGCGCGCAGCGCCGTCTGAACCGCCCCGGGTTTTCCGGAGACACGTTTAGTTGACCGCCGCCACCATGGCGGGAGTCGGCTGACTTCGATGATACGCCTCCTCGAACTCGAACGGGGGAAGGTAGCCGATCGGCTCCAGCAACCGCACCGTATTGAACCAGGACACCCACTCGAGCGCGGCGAACTCCACGTCCTCGATGCCCCGCCACGGCC
>Ga0247727_10002089_pt1 | contig 46165 bp, 32 predicted proteins | sample WisWelCaveWW1625_FD_202498 | JGI IMG/M metagenome (GOLD analysis project Ga0247727, IMG submission 202498) | Biofilm microbial communities from Wishing Well Cave, Virginia, United States - WW16-25 | ecosystem: Environmental > Aquatic > Deep subsurface > Groundwater > Cave microbial mat | place...
TGACTGCCTCGCAGAGTCGCAGAATCGCGAAAGGTGATTCAAATCGGCACCAGGCCAAATCGCGATGGATGTGCCGTATTTCAATGGCTTATTGAACATTGATCGATCAACGTTGGGACAGCACTGAATACCGATCAGTACTCATCAAGAGAATGGTGTCGAATCGAAGTGCTACAAGCAAAACAAGGGTGGCTGCCGGCTTTAGTCATTAATGCCTGCAAACAGGGAGAGCGCAGAACATTTCCATACACAGGTAACCTTCCTAGCGTTCGATGGCCATTGGAGGGGGATGCAGATCCCTACGGCACCATATTAGGGCTGCTCTTGTTCGAAGTACTTCATGCTGCCTATTTCCCTATTCGTGTAGCGTCACTAGCAAATCTCTTGGGCATAAGATCGCAATTCTTCCCCATCCCATATCCGCCTGAACTATTGACAGTTCTGGAGATGAAGCGAATTTTATCCTCGAACCCAAAGACCACATTCGTGTACCCCAACCCACCTTTGGGTACTGAAGAGCGTGCACTACTAAAAGAAGCGGCTCCGGAAATAAAGATGGTTACACCCATTTTGTTTCCAACATGATTTAGGAGTCTCTGGTGTCCAAAGCAAAAAGGGCTCAACTGGCACGCAAAAATCCACTGCCGAGACTCGCTGCCTGGAGCATCGGGATATCAATATCGGAAAGCCCAGCTCCCGACCTGGTCGCAAGAGGCCTTGGGAAAATCCATTTGGATCATGCCTTTGTGGAACTTACTCGACACTTGCTTGCTCAAGGGGCCACAGTCACGTATGGGGGCGATACTCGGGTGAAGGGCTTTACGCAGACCTTATTCGATATAGTTAGGACCTACGACCGTCAGGACAAGCCCACCCTAGAACGCATTCGGAACTATCTTGCGTGGCCCATTCATCAAGCAATCCCTGTGGCAGGCCACGCCGCGGTCGCTGATATTGCAACGCTTATTCGAGTTGGACTACCCATAGACCTTGAGAAAAACCCAATCACACGAAGCGTCAATCCCGGAAAGCCCCTTCCCAGCGACCCTGCCGAAAATCGATACATTTGGGCTAGATGTCTCACCGCAATGCGACAGAAAATGAATTCGGAAATCCAGGCCAGAATCCTTCTCGGTGGTCGATACGGTGGAATCATCAACGGAAAACCAGATTGCTTCCTGGGAAAGTACCCTGGCTTAGTAGAAGAAGCTCACCTCGCTATAAAAACGAGGAAGCCCATTTTCCTATTAGGTGGGTTTGGAGGCTGTACCAAGGTTTTGTGTGATGCCCTGCTAGGCCAGTCACCAGCCCAATTGACTCTCGCATTTCACGCAGAGGCTGATCCAATTTACCGCGACATGGCAGAGCGGATTCCATTTCATCCTGATGCCCCAATCGACTACCGTATTATTCTAACGGACTTTCAACGGGCTGGGATCGCAGGTTTGAAAAATGGCCTCGACGAGCAAGAGAATAGATGTCTGTTCGATACGGACGACATCGATGAAATGATTGCACTGGTTCTCAAGGGACTCACGGGACTGAACGTCACGTAGCTGAGGATGTCGGACGCCACAACCGAAGGAGCAGGCGTTAGAAACGAGTGGGGGAACACATGGAAACAAAGAACCTTTTTGTCAGTCACGTGCATGAAGACGATCACCTACTCCAGGACCTCAAGGACATGTTCGTGCGGAATGGGTACGACGTACGAGACGGATCAATTGACAGCTCGAAGCCGAACGATGCGAATAATGAAGAATATATTAAGTACCAGATCCTTGCGCCTCGCATCTCTTGGGCAGGCACAATGGTAGTACTAATCTCGCCAAAAACACATGAGAGCCCGTGGGTGAACTGGGAGATCGAGTACGCTGCGAAAGAAAACAAGCGAATCATAGGTGTATGGGTTCCTGGAGGACAGGACAGCGACATCCCTGAGAGTTTTCATCAATATGGCGAGGCATTAGTGGCGTGGAGTCCAGATGGAGTAATGAACGCTGTGGTAGGCCAGATTAATAACTGGAATTCCCCCCAATGGTGGCGATCGTCCCTTACGGGACATTCCTCGTTACAGCTGCTAGACGCGAGCTTTAATTAATGACTCTCTATTCCTACATAGTAGCGAGGGATTATGGCTTTGCCCCAAACCCTTTCTACGGAATGTGCACGCTTGCGACGTGTAAGCCGGAAATTAGAAAAATGGCTAAAGTAGAGGATTGGGTTGTTGGGACAGGATCGAAGCACTATTCACTCGATGGCAAGCTTGTATACGTCATGAGGGTTCAGGAGGCTTTGAGTTTCGAAGAGTACTGGGCAGATACTCGATTCATTCAGAAAAGGCCCAACCTTAGGGGATGTCTAAAGCAAGCTTACGGTGACAACATTTATCACTGTCACCCGAGAACTAAGAAATGGATGCAAGAAAACTCTCACCACAGCCTCCGAAATGGTCGACCAAACCCCGCAAATATTGAGCATGACACTCGGGTTTCTCGAGTTCTTATTGGAACCCAATTTGCCTATTGGGGAGGGTATGGTCCAGCGATTCCATCACGCTTCCGTAAATGGAGAGGTCAGGATCTTTGCCATCAACATCCTGGTCACAAATGTCTGTTTCCCGATGGCCTTGTTGAGTCTTTTGTTCATTGGTTTTGTTCTCTTGATATCACAGGGTATCGTGGTCAACCCAAAGAATGGGGATGAACTGCCCTACTTGGCCTGATAGACACTAGTGATCTATGCAATGGCTAAACAAATATAGTAGAGCTGCTACCCGCACTGATCGTTTCCAAGACCGTCCCAATCACCTATTTCTGCTGGCTGCTGGCCTTTACGGCGAGGCCGGTAGTATTCTCGCAGAGATTAAGAAAATGCAAAGAGAGGCTAAGGCCTATCCGGGCTATCGGAAGCGAGTTCTTGAGGAGTTTGGGGATTTCCTCTGGTATTACGTTCGAATTGCTACGCTCTCTGATCGACGAATCCTGCACTCTCTACCTACTGCCGCTGGTCACATTCGAGCAAAGTCACGAAGCTTAAAAGCTGCGCTCGATCTTGGAGCCAATGTTGGCTACGTACTACATCTCGTGCAAAAGGGCCGAGGCTCCGAGCTTAATGAGGCCCTCAGAACTGTCTGGGCTACATTGGTTGCTACTGCAAATAATGCTGGAATCGAGCTTGAAGAGGCCAGCCATGCAAATATATCGAAAATCCAAAGCCGTTGGCCGACCAGGAAAGTATTTCACCCGCTGTTTGACTCGGAATGCCTGATTGAAGAACAACTTCCGCGCAGCACCACAATAGAATTTCTTGAGCGTCGTCGAGGTAGTCGGGTCGAAGTGTTGCTCCGTTGTAATGGCATTGGAGTCGGAGACCGCATTACCGACAACATTAAAGATTCTGACGGCTACCGCTATCACGATGTTTTTCACATTGCGTATGCGGTTTTCTTGGGATGGTCACCCGTCGTACGTGCTCTCCTTCGTTGCAAACGGAAGAGCGATCCTGCAGCAGACGAGAATCAAGATGGGGCACGAGCAACAATATTGGAAGAAGCAGTTACGGCAACTGTATTCAGTCGTGCCAAGGAAATGCGATTTTTTAAGGACGCGAAGCAAGTCGACTATGATCTCCTGAAAAATATTCAAGAATTCATTCGGGGGTACGAGGTCGAGCAGGTGCCTCTTTGGCAGTGGGAGGTTGCAATACTAGAGGGCTATCGGATCTTTCGGTTGCTGGGTGCAAATCGAGGCGGACGGATTAGCGTGGATCTTCGTCGGCGCACCCTGGATTATAGTCCACAAACGGTCTTGGGTTAGGCGATGGGTAGCTCGGCAATATGAAGAATGGGAGCAATTTCAATGGTGTGTCAGAATTTCGCATTTCCTCAGGAAGGGTCTTGCGCACAACTCCCGTCTTCGATGCCTATTGGTATTTTGCCTATGAGCGCCAAGAAATACTATTTCGACGCCTTAGCGGGCAGGCTCCTCCCTGGACAGAAGATCAAATTTTAAAACAATACCGGTTTACGAATGTGTACAGAGCTTCCGACCGAGTAAGTCAGCACTTGATACGTCATGTCATTTATGACGGAGTTCAGTCGGAGGAAGAAGTGTTTTTTCGCACGATACTGTTCAAGCTCTTTAACAACATAGCGACATGGAATTTGCTTGAATCGAAATTAGGAGCAATTTCCTGGAAGCAATTTAAGCTTGAGAAATGGGATAGGTTGCTCTGGGAGGAATTGCATGCAGGAGGCAAGATTTATTCCGCGGCCTACATAATGCCATCTCCAGCTTTTGGCGCTGTGAGGAAGCATACCAATCACCTTAGGCTGCTTGCAGCAATGATGAAGGATCGCGTTCCTGCGCGGGTAGCTGCATCACGTTCTCTATGTGAAGTTTTTCAGGTCTTACGTTCTTGCCCTTCTCTCGGAGACTTTCTTGCCTTCCAGTTCACGATAGATCTCAGCTACAGCTCCCTCATAAACTTCTCCGAAATGGATTTTGTTGTGGCTGGCCCTGGTGCTCGCAGTGGGATCCGAAAGGCATTTGCGGATACGTGTGGTCTTGGAGATGAAGATGTAATCAGAGCCGCCGCCGAGTTTTCGAGTCGCGAGTTTGAAAAGCGAGGTCTGAAATTTCGATCTCTTTGGGGAAGATGTCTTCAACTCATTGATTGCCAAAATCTATTTTGTGAAGTCGATAAATACTCGCGAGTGGCATATCCTGACCTCATCGGATCTGGACGAACAAGAATTAAGCAGCGCTTTGCTGCAAATCCGTTACCGTTAGCGCAGTGGTATCCACCAAAATGGGGCTTAAAGTATTCCGAAAGTGGGCAAAGCAAGTAGTGCCGCTGATACGGAATACCTGGCTGCAAGATGAACACAAGAGCCCTTCGGAGGTACACGCGAGAAAATGCTTTGTCGACAGTCTGGCATGGAAGTACTATTATGATGCATTCCCTAGGTTATGCTGGTAACACAGCCGTGTCCCCATAGTTTCGCAGCACCAGGGTCGATATGTTGAGAAACGGGTATAGAGTCTTCGTGTCCCACGGAAGCAGTGATTCATGGGTCGCAGCGCAGATAGCGAGGAGCATTCATGACACTGGTGCCAGCACATTCTTGGACGAGAGTGATATCCCCAAAGGTGCTAATTTCAAGGAACGTATTCACGAAGAAATCAAGAAGAGCAGAGAGCTTGTAGCTTTGTTCACACCATGGTCATCAAAACGTTCTTGGGTCTGGGTAGAGATCGGAGCAGCATGGAGCCAAGAGAAGCCCGTAGTTGCAGTGTTCTACGGGATGGGTGCTACAGATCTCGATCAAAGCGGGCAAGGGAAGGCCATCCTGGATGACATCAATGTCCTTGAGATTAACAAGTTCGATATCTACGTCGAAGAACTTCGAAAACGTCTAGCGGAGCCACGAACATGAAACAACGCGTCTTCGTATCGTACGCGGGTGAAGATCGGCCATATGCTGTGAGGTTGTTATCGCAACTGGGTGATTTGGACCTTTCCGGTTTGATGGATCAGGCAGATATCTCGGCTAACAATTATGTCATGAAGACGATCCGTTCAAAATTAGGAGAGTCGAATGCGGTCCTCGTTTTGGTTTCTCCTCGTTCAATTGCGAGTCAATGGGTCGACTTCGAAGTAGGCGCTAGTCAAGCTCTTGGCAAGCGGATTGTCCCGATCTTAATTAAAGGGGAGAATATTGAGAGCCAATTACCAAAGGCGCTTCAGGGAATGGAGCTTGTCGATGCGCGGAATGCTAGTCTGGAAGACGTGGTTCGCAAGATCAGGGATTCAATAGCGTAGAAATCGGGCGAATTGCCAAGCGCATATCCCAATCTGCTTGACAAGCTTTTTGTAAGTTCTAAAGGCACGTCTCCAATCTGAACTAGTCTCAATCTAGAAAGATCCGTAAACGATTCCGTTCAGGAAATAAACATGGACACCCCAGCTGAGCTGTGTCCACGGATATTCCTGAGAGATAGTTGTGTGGATAAGCCACTGGCCAGAAGATTGAAATCAAGGTCATGCATTAGTATTGACTTATGAGGTGCAAGCTCGTCAGCGCGTGCGGGATTGCTTGGTTGCCCCTGCTTCGGTAGAATTCCTCTAAGTTGATCTTCCGTTCGGGACGGGCTGATCCCATGTGAGACTTCGTAGATGCATTAAATATGAGTCGTCGGCAAATTGAAGCGTGGGTGCAGCGCACTCTGTTACGCTGGATGATGCTCGACTCGACCGTCACAAGAACGGGGAGAGTCTGCTTTTGTGATCGCCGCATCCGCACGCGTTGGTTGGATAAACGGGGGCATTGTAGTTTTGCGACGCTTCAGGTCAGTTAGCCATCCACCGCGTAACTCATTATTCGTCATGCGTCGGTTGTCGCTTGCATCTCGCGCCCGCATATGGCTGACTCGTTTTTAGCAGCTGGATGGCGACTAACTATTTCTCTTCCTTCTTGAACGTGGCTTAGGGTGACCAGTCAATCGACCTAATTTCATTTCACGAATCGCACTCCACACCGCATCGAACAGTAGTATTACTCGTAATGAATTGGTGGCCGTGCCGAATTCTGTGTCGCGTCCGTGAAGGATGGCATTCCTTGAGAGTTCGGGGATTGGAGCACTACGAGACCAGGAGAACGACTCATTAGCTACCTTGATGTAAAAGGCACGGGCAACCTTCGAAAGAGTTGTGTCACGGAAAATAATATCTGCATCGTTCTTGGGGTTTGGTCGTCGGCCAAGTGCCTCGCCGATTACTCCCTCGATTTGTGTTGAGAATATACAAACAGAACTGAAGAAGCGGCCGTCGAAGTGATCCTGAATCCCTTCATCAAGAATAGTGGCTCGTCTTCCAATACGCTCTGAGTGCTTCCATTTTTCCAGGAGCTCCTTCAGGCGTTTCTGCCCATACAGCTCTATAAAGAGTTGAGTGACCTCCTCTACTGAGAAATTCCCCGATTCGTAGGCTTCTACAATACGGTCCAATAGCACAGCCGGGAGGTGCCATGGAGGTGGCCAACCTAACTTTATCAGGAAGCACTGGAGTGCTGCGTTCTTTTTCTGAACCATCTGGAGCACGGCAAGGTTTTTGTTGGCTTGATTTGCAAGCGAAATTGCTGCCTTCAATGTTTCCTCAGGGAGAGCAAGGTTAACGAAATTAGGCACTACGCTTTGCTCGGCCAGCCTTGTAGCTGCTTGCAAAATAGCTAAATAACTTTCTGATAATGGAGAGTGATAGCTCATTATTTGACTTTGAGAATATACATGCGTGGAGGGCCTATCACAATGCTTGTTAACCATTGGGGGCAGACATAGGTGTCAATAACCGATTTCGCGCGCGCCGTGCTTCTATATTAAATCGCGAATGCGGAGATATTGGGCTTTAAGCACGTGTTCGTTTGCGCCTACCGCCGGCACCAAGAATGCTGTTCCGTAACAGCCTACCGAATGTAGGGCATACGGGACATCTAGCGTTGAGAGGAGGGTGTCAGACACCGTTTGGCCTAGACGATCGTATTGTAATCGATTCTCTTAACCTTGCAGTCGCCTTGATAACTCAAGGCATTCGCTCTTTCCAATCCTGTCTTGAAGGCGACCTGCAATTCTCGAACAGATGATTCAGTATTTTCGGCAAGTCCTTCGAGCCTATCCTTTTCTCGACGCACACAGGCTAGAATCTGGTCATATGTCAACTCTTTGGCTGGTTCTGACTCTTCCCCGAGAAGTCGGAAGGTCATATAGAGAAAGCCCGGCTCGTTACTGCCAACACCACCTTTGGCAGTGAGTGTTCGATTGGAGATGCAAAGCCCATCTACTTCTTTAAGTGCTTCGATCAGCAAGATCCCGTGCTTCTCGTATCTGAGCGATGCCTTTATTGGAGTTTGGGCAAACACCATTCCATACATGTGAGAACGCTCACGGACTCCTCTTAGCCAGCACTGATATAGATTCCATGCTACATGGTTACTGCCACCAGATGACCGACCAAAATAGGCTTCAATCTGCTTTGGCTGATAGGGGATTCCTGTTTCTCGATAGAAAATCTTGGGAATCTGGTGGATTGCACCAATTGTATTTTCAACAAGAGGCCGGAAGTCTCTGTGGCCATACTTCGGAACAGTGGGTAGCATATCAGCGATTATTTCTGGAGTCATTTCACTTAGTGGGATCATCGAAATGAACATGCGAGAATTACCACGAAGTTTTGACTCGGCTGGCATAGTTACCTCTCAGAAGTAAGAAATACGGGGTCTTCAGCCGGATGAGTCCCTCAAGGCAAGGGAAGAGCGCTGTCTACAAGCGGAGGTTCAATGCAGAATCGAACAAGACGATCTAGCTAACGCCTGCCTCGGTTAGTCTTCTGACCTTGTGGCGGGGCGGCTGGGCCGTCTACTGGATAGTGCGTCAAGATACCTTCTGCGAAAGAAAGGGCTTCTTGATTACGAGCGGCAATGGACCTGAACCTATTCAATGTTTCAGCGCTTTCAGAAAGTTGAAGCATGGTGTATAAGCTCGAAAGGTATTCGCCTTGACCTCTAGAAATGTCAGCTGTCAGGTATGCATGATAGCGAAGAATATAATTTCTAACTTGCCTTTCAGTACGAATACTCTCTTGTTCGATTCTTGTGCGGGCGCCTCTCTCCACTGCAAAGCCGCCCTCATTTGAGTGCAAGAGCGGGATGGGGTTCAAAGTGATGTGATACATATTGGGCGAGTACTCAATCATGGCATCGGAAGCATAGTCTGTCGTAGAACCGATAGGCCCACCCAGAATTATATTGCCCCAGAATGTGTTATTCGTTTTCGTTTGAAGTAGAAGCTGTTGATCCTCATAACCATTCTTTTTAGCGAGGATCGTCGTATTCTTCGAACGTTTCACCAGCATGTTCAATGGGGTCGTACCAACTTCCACTCCGTTAACGTAAATCCTGGCACCGTTTGGTGATGAGTTGAAATTCACGGGTTGACTAGAGCCATCGAGAATGGTCGCACAACCCGAGGAAACCATAGCGAGCACTAGGATGGACAATCGAATCCGCATTTTGACCTCTCGTCTATTACCTCATGAGACATGAACCAACAGTAGGCAAGTAACGTCGTAATACACTCCCTACATGCAGTAAGTGTATCTGACAGTATGAGTTTGTCAATTTATTACGTCTACTGGTGGGTTAATATCACGTGGCTGTCGCCGCATACTCCCGCTCAGAAGGGGTGGCAGCATGGATATCAAACGAGCGGTGGGGAAGCGTATCAAGATCGTGCGGCAACGGAGCGGACTGACTCAGGATCAACTCGCCGAACAGGTGGGGTTGAGTCCGAAATACATTAGCGGCATCGAGCGAGGGGTTGAAAATCCCACAATGGATATTCTTCTCCGCCTAGCGAAGATGCTTGGAGTCGAGCCGTATGATCTCTTCCTGTTTGGAGAATCAGAGGAAAGTGAGAAGGTGTTGCGAAAAGGGATCGAGAAGATGGTGCGGGAAGCGGATAGGGGGAAGCTTCAGTTGTATTTCGACGTGATGCGGAAGGTTCTGGAATTATCTTGAGGCCGTGGGCTAGTAGCAAATGACCAGTTCTGGGTCATCTTGTCACCCATAAAATGACAAGGGCACCCTGTGATACTTGATTTTCCCTTGTGCGCCTCCACATGGCGTAAACCCTGCATGATCAGAGGTTCGTCCCTCTCTGATTGAATCTCTGTTGTGCCCCATTTAATCTGTGGACAGGCAGCGTAGTCAGCTGGGTGCAGGAAACCCGTTGAATTTATTCAGAACCCAACTCCGCAGAAGAAATCCGAGGGCCTCTCACCAAAGTCATGCGCAAGGGTGCCGGGATGTCCCTTAGGAAGCGGAGACTCGAAGTGGAGTGAACTCTATGCAGAAAGGATGGTTATAACCTTCAAGAAACTGTCCACAAATTAAGTGGGGCAGCACAAGTATACGCTCACGGAGATCGGCCACGCCGTCGGCTTGCACTATGCCACATTAGTCGCATCATCACGGTGATGGAGAAGACATCACAGTACAAGATGTGGCCCCTATTTGGACTTTTGGCACAAATCATTGGCAAGATGCCTTGACTTCGTTCGATCTTGATGCGCGATTTTTGCGACCTCGACGGAATGAATCTCATCCACCCATTGGGAGACGACGCTCATGGCGGCCATTGAAAAACAGGAGTCTCTTCGGTTTCACGGAATGCTGGACGACAAGAACGTCAGTGCGGTTTCCTTCTGGAACCAGCGGGCGTTGGTCGTTACGGATGAAATCACGCACAAAGGCAATGTCGTTCAGGCTTTCGAAAAAAACGGCGATGACTTTCACGCGGCGGCGCAGGGGCTAACCGTTCTCGATGCACCGGGGAGCGCCTTTGGAGAGATGGATCTCGAGGGTATTGCGGTGGATGGGCAAACCGTTTTTGTATTGGGTTCGCATTCTTCAAAGCGAAAGAAGGTCAACTCAGAGAAAACGTATGAGGAGAATCGCAACGCCCTCTTGAGTTCACCGAAAGCAGACCCCGCGCGCGATGTCTTGCTTCGTTTCGAACTGGATGCGACCGGGAAGGCAGGGCCGATTCAGCGAACCAGCCTGCGCAGTTACCTCAGTTCCACCGAGCCGTTCAAGTCATTCGGCATCATGTCCAGCAAGGAAAATGGGATCGATGCCGAGGGCCTCGCGGTTTGGAATCAACGGCTATATGTCGGCTTTCGAGGCCCGGTGTTGCGTGGCAACTTTACGCCCATTCTGCGGTGTCGATTCGGTTCGCCGATCGCCGAGCCGGAACTGCTCTTCGTCAACCTCGGTGGCCGCGGTGTACGAGACTTGGCCCGAGTTGAAGGCGGTCTGCTCATTCTGGCAGGACCCGTTGGCGACGGGCCTGGTTCCTACCAACTTTACTTGTGGGATGGACGAGACGGAGTTCCCGGAACGGGTGCTCATACATCGGCCATCAATCCAGGGCTCCGCTTGATTGGTGAGTTACCGATTCCGCCCTCCGACGCGAACAGCCATAATACTCCCGCAAAGGCCGAAGGCATGGCGCTCATCGAGGAAACCAGCTACCACTGGAAAATCCTTGTCGTTTTCGATGGTCTCAAGGATGGCCACGCAACTCGCTTCCGAGTCGAGAAACCTTAGGAACCTGTCTTCGTCACCTGCGCAAGGCGAAAAGGGTTTCCCGCAAATTGTTTCGTCACTCGCGCGGCGGATAGCCTGGGCAAGCTGGAGTTGTTGACGGAATGCCCCTTCATCCGACCCACCGCGGTTCGTTCCCGACAGGCCGCTTGTGCCCTAAGAGACATTTGCTACAGCTGGTTTACCGAATTCGAGTGCATCAAGTGCCTTCGTTGTATCCGACGGTTCGAAGGCCAGTTTCACCTCGATCTTCTCTGGATTAAGTACAGACACTCAAACCTCCAATAAACACCACGCAGTTTGTCTATTGAACGGAGCAAAGGTCCGCTATCGGACTTTGCTTTCCAAGTTTGCCGCTATCAGTTCGGCGACGAAGTCCGAACCTGACAACGCAAAAAATAGCACTTACAAATCGAAAATGCCTTTGGGGATACGACATAGGCTCCGGCAACTCTTACGCAGTGGTCTGGTGCTGGGGCACAAACTTTCATGCACAGGAATAGAGCCTTCGCCGATCTTCTTTTCGGGACCGTGGTCGCGACAAATCGCCGCCGTGATCTTATTGCCAAAAACTACAATTGCTAAGTCGTCGAGAGCCAGCCGGGAATTTTTGGAAAAGTGCGCGTCGGGAACATGACATACGGTGCCGTTTCGCTCGGAAATGCGTTGTCTGACCAAGCGAAATGAACCGAAGTGCCATCCAGTCTCAAACAAGGATCGAGTGGTGAACGGGCGCTTTGGCCCGGACCGGGAACCACCGAAAGTAAGAGAAGTTCCTGTATTGAACACTATCGTAAACCCGACGGTTGCGAAACGGTATCCATGAGCTCCTTGTAGTCGAAATGCGCCGCGATGTTGCCAGGGTGCGTCACGAACAAGGGACCGAAGCTGGCATTTTGATCGTGCATCAAGCCAAGCATGGTAATCATGCGGGACTGAATATTCCGGATGGTCGACTCTCCGGCCAATGCCGCCATCACTGCAGCGGCTACGGCATGGGCTGCGAACGCATCCGATCCAAAGTTAGCCGGTATAGGCGTACTCGATGTCAGAATCTGCCGCAGACCGTCTGATATTGCCTCATCCGAGTTTCGCCAGTTCTGAATCTGAATAAACGCGGTGTTCTCAAGACTACGCAATCGCGTCGCGGCAATCGCTTTAGCGACTACGACAGCGGATTTCTCGGCTTGGGCCGCCGTTACAGGCCTACCGGCCAGTGTTATGGGTTTCAGGTCTTTCAAAGTTTCTTGTCGAATGACATCGGCCCACTTGATGTGATCACTGAACTCCAGCAGGCGGACGGTCGAAGCGGCGAGAAAGCCACGCACTATGTCGGCCGGATGGGGATCACTATCCGGTCCTGTGCTGCGTAATGCTCCACCAAAACCACGGAAGAACGCTATTAAACCTATGCCCGCAGCTGGTCCCATATTGAGAATTCCCAGTACATCGGATGCCGTTTCGTCGATGCGATCCGCCCAGTAGCCCGCGAGGGCCTTGAGACCGGCGGCCGTTAGACCTTTGTGCACGACGTCGGTAACCTCCTGTTTGAGTCCGGTATCAGCGCTCAAGATGTCGTGCCCAGCCGTTTCGTGTCCGATCGACGACCATGCCATCAGGCCGAGGCGTGCATTCGACGGAGGCAGGCTGACTACAGCAGCGTTGGGGGGTACGCCAGTGGCCAGGCGGAAGCTTGCTGTGGCCTCGATAGGCCAGGTATAAGGGCCGGAGGCGGGCTCGCCGAACTTCACCATGGGTGCCGTCACACCCCGATCGGGCTTCTTCACTGCGGCCCGATCTTCCGCACTGAGGAAGCCGTCGTATAGGTCACTGACCAGCTCCTGGAATGCGCGCAAGGCGGCGTGTTGGAATCCCTCACCAGGCTGCAACAGAGCCTGCGCCATGTCCATCATGAGCCGCCCTTGCCGCTCATCGCTCGGATCAGAAGCGAGAATTTGTTCGAACCCGGCTTGCCCCAGTCCGTTCAGGGTATGCAAGTACGGGTCAAACATCCCGGTCTGATATATGGGAGCAAGTTTCTTCCGTGCTGGAGGCAATCGTGACATCAGCTTTGGAAAATCGCGCGGATCGGAAGGACCCGGATCGGGGTCACGAATTGCCGCGTTGGCGTCGGCGACACACTGCGCCAAGTTAACAAGCGGTCTTGCAGCAATTGCAGCCAATGGACGGGTCGCCACTGCCGGGATTTTTACTGCTTTTTTCTTCGCAATGCGTGCCATATAACCTCCTATTTTGATCCGTGAATGATCTAATCCGTAGTTTTCTTACGTTCCGCTTGAACACGGGCGTGCGCTATATATCAAACGGCCTACGCCAATGTTGTTGCCCCTCGCGCTTCTTCATATTCACGCGCTGGTCTACCCAATATCCCGCACTCAATCATGGGCCGGCTCAATCGCAACCGTGTTTCCGTTGTTGTCCAACCGTATCCAACAGAAGTGGCCTCGTTTATTTGGACAGAAGTTCTCGCTCACAAATCAAATTGTGTGTGAACGAAACACCTTCTAAATTATCTCCGCTTCTAACTCGGGCATTGCAGCTGGTTTCATGACCATTTCTTTTTTCCATCTGACTCATGATCTCTGCTCATATTGGATGTGAGCCAGGACACACAAGCGTAGAAGCAAATCTGGTGCCGTTAGGAGCCTGTCCGACATTGAGTGATCTGCATCATATTTCTCCATTCCTTCGCGCCAGCTCACTGATAAACGGCCAGGAGTTCTCCTCTTTTCCGGTTCCGTGGTTCCCGCACTTCCCTCCGCTCAGACCCTGCAGGCTAAGGTGCTGGTCGGCGACATGTGGCCCTCCAGAGCTACAGCACATTGTGGGTCGTACAGATCAGCGCCCATTCACTGCGGACTTGGCCATAGCACCGCAACAAGAACTGTCGGAACCCACGTCCCTGCTTGATCTGACCGAAGACCAGCTCGACCGTGACCTTGCGTTTGGCGTACAGGCGCCGCCCGCGCTTCGTGCGCAGCGTGCGGCGCATGCGGTCCGCGACCGAGAGTTCCATGGGAATCCGGCCATGCTGCTGCCGCTACGGGAGGATCAGGAGCATGCAGCCCAAGGCGGTGAGGGCATGACAGAGCCGAAGCACCTGGACGAACAGCCCGCGGAGCACCGCCAGATGCTGCTTACGGAAATCGCTGATGGTCCTGCCTCAAGCGATAAGATTTGGAGATCCATTCTTCTTTATGGTGAATCTAAATGGGTACGATGTTTATCCAAAAGGATTCAGTTTCGTTGGAACTCGGAAAAATAATGAATCGAACCTATAAAGAAAATATTCACCTTGAGTATTCATATTCCGACAATTGGATTTTGTAGGATGAAGCAACTAAAAACCAGCGCAACAGAATAGGGATGGAAGCTGAATACGACGAAACTAAGCTCCTCAAAAAACAGAAAATCCAAAAAAAGAATCTTCTGGAACAACAGTGCTCATACTAAATTGTCGCAGCAGAGGGGTTCATCCCACTTTGCTGTGCTATTTTTGCATAAAACCTGCGCAATGAATCGCCCGCTCAAGCGTTTCCTCGTTCGTGCCTCCCACAGGCGTCTACATAGTCTGAGAACTATCGATTGGTGCACCATTTTTGTCTCGCAAATGTGTCAGAGCCCGTGAAAATTGGTCAAAAGCTCGTCACCTTGCTCTGCACGGCTTTCTATACGCGATGGCGCTAGAGAGAAGGGAACGGGTTATCAGAGACGGAAGGAGATTGCGGTGGTCCAGGCGATTGTAGTGGACGGCGGATCTTTTTGACGCGACGGACTGGGGTGGGTTGGTCTGACGAGGAGTTGGGAGCCTCTGTTGATGGCTTCTTGGGGTCCCTGGTGCTGTCTGCGGGTTTGGGGGAGAACATATTCAATAGCCAAAGCAGAATTCCGGGAGCTTTCACAAACGTAAATCCCCCCGCGATAATGACGAGAACCACCACCGCGAACTCCATCCACTCCTCTTGCTGCTTGGCCGCCTTTGTGGCGTCCTCGGCCTCCCAATCAGCCACGCGGGCCTGAAGCACGGCCTCGATGGATGCATACGCATCGGACAGCGACTCATCTCCGGTGAGTGCCGCATCCAGCGGTGTGAGTATTTCGTCCATCACGTGGATTCGCTGTACCAGTGAGAGTGATCGTGTCTGGAACAATACGACGGCTCGCCGCCGTGCTTCAGTGAGAAATGCGACTTTCTTCTTGGTGCGTTCTTGTTGTGTCCGATCATGCTCAAGCTGCTCGGCACGTTCACGATCTTCTCCTTCCTGAGCCCGTTGCGTCTCCTTCTCCTGTCGACGCTGGAGGGAGGCGTAGACTCGGTCACGAATGCCTTCCACGAGCTCGCGCACCTCTTGGGGGGTGAACTCATCGAGTGGCTCGTTTCTCAATTTCCGATCAATCGCGAGTCTGGCCTCGGCGCGCATTTCCGCCGTGACTGTTCCTGTGAACGACCAGTAGTGATCGACCGCCTGGCTTTTCACAGCCTGTAACAATCGCCGTATCCGCTGTTGTGCCGTCTCCTGAGCTTCCCCGTTCTTTGGGGACCGCAACCCCGCATCTTGCAAGACTTGCATCAATGGGGCAAGCGGATCGTTCGGGTGAGGCAGCGGGGTTGGAGGCGATGTCGTTTCAGGTTGTGCCTTAGGGACTGCTTGCCTAAGGGAGGCAGCCTCCTTCCGCTTGAGCATGTGTGGCCGGTATGCGTCGCACCACTTGAGGTGAGCAAAAATCGATTGGCGTGAAGGGAAGTCATCTCGCAGGCAAAAATTACATTGGTGCATTGGGGACACCTCTTCTTTTACACGTTGGTGGTGAGACCGTTCTCGGACCGTTCGATCCTTCTCGCTTCCAGGGTGGCGATGCTGTTGCGTAGATGCTGAGGCGCCAGATGCGCATAGCGCATGGTCATGCGAATATCTCGATGCCCTGCGAGGGCGGCGACCTCCGGCAGTGAGACACCAGCCTGAACGAGCCGACTGATAAAAGAGTGACGCAGGGTGTAGAGGCAAATGTCGCGTAAGCCGGCCGTGACCGCCGCACGCTGCAACGCTCGATTCAAAGCTGCGCAGGTATACGGATGACCTGCTGTCGAGACGAAGAGATGTTCGGAGCGAGCGCTCTCGAGATAACGATGGATGATGTCGGCCGCTCGCGTCGTCAAGGGAATCGTGAGTGAAAGTCTTTTCGTTTTGGTTCGCTCCCTTGCGATGTGCAGACATCTTTGTCCTCGCTGCACCCATGAGCATTGGAGTCCCACGAGGTTTCCGGGCCGAAGACCCGAATCGAGTCCAACAATCACGATGTCGCGAAGCCAGGCAGCACAGTGCGCGAGGAGCCGTATTTCTTCGTCGTCGGAGAGCCACCGTGTGCGGGCGTTTCCTTCTTGATTCAACACGATTCCAATAAAAGGAGAGTGGCTAGCCCAGCCCCAGCGGACCGCGCAGCGAAAAGCGGCTTTAAGGACGCCCAATTCTTTGGAGGCAGTTGCAAAACTGACCTGCGCGACTCGCTCGGCTAGATAGGCTTCGATCAATAGTGTGGTCAGGTCTCTCAGCAGCAGCTTCCCCCACCGCGTGGCGAACCGAGCCAGGATGAGGCGATCACGCTGTTGGGAGCCTGACGACTTTCGAGGGGTCACCATCTTGAGATATTGCGTGATGAGTTCTGCCACGGTATGGTCTCCGTCGGGAGTGGGGGCCCCCAGCCAGCGGGTCCGCGCAATCTCTGCCTTCCACGCACAAAAGAACTCTTTCGCGAGTTGACGGTCTTCGACCATGGTATTCAAACGGATACGCTGGCCATCGATTTGTAGCGACATCCATAGTGTTGGGGAATCGACCCGCTGGTACACTCCCATCAAGCCCTGTCCTTTCGCTCTTCAGCGTTGTCAGAAAGAAACGGGGTCTTTACCGTCGGATTCCGTTGCAGCAGCTTCCTATTCGTGACATGTCGAATTGCTCGTGCGCCGGCTTCTTTGATACTCTGATGAGACACAGCGGTGGGTGTAGGCGGAATGATTAGATGGGGCATTGATAGATGCGAGTCGGCCGGGCAACTCGAACAATCGTTGAGCCAGCGTTGGATATCAGTGCGAACGAATCGGAGCGTGCCATTCAGCCGGAGACTCGGGATTTTCCCCGTTGCGGACCACGCGTAGATGGTTGAGCACCTTATGCGCAGCCATAGAGCTACCTCGGCAGCAATCATCAGTTGTGGAGGGGTTTCTCTCATCATGTTTCCAGACCCTAATCCTGACAGAAAAAAGACCCCTCCAAAATTGGGAGAAGATCTGGCCGTAAGATCTGGAATGAACACACGAAAACTAGGATTCACACGAAAATGAACATAATCGGGGACGCAGTATGGGGACTTGTGAGGAACGTAATGGCGCGGCTCGTTGCCCGCCAGCGTCGCTTCGGTAAGAAGAAATGGTCAGACGGGATCGATGTTCGCCGGTTATCCGGCGACGAGTGGCTCCGCCTCCTAAGCGGAGAAACCAATATGGCCGCATTTGTGGGGTGGTGTGCTCGATGTCGGACTGGGAAGTGTCGCGAGACGACCTGTCTTCATTGCGGAGCAGAGCTACTTCTGTTCGACGAGCAATTCTGGTTTCAGATTAGTCACAAGATTCGGCTGGCCCTTCAGAAGGATAGAACTCTTCTTTCTGAAGTAAAAAGTGATCGGGAGAGTCTCTACGGCACGAGACACAAACCAACGTTCCCGCCGTCGCTTGAATGGCTTCTGAAATCATGGGAGCAAGCCCCTCGGCCTCCCCATCGGGCATTCGACCCGAAAGGCCATTATCTCGCAGTGAACTGTATCGAGCCTCTGCGGAAATTAGGTCTCGCGAAAGAGGAAATCATCGACGTGCTTAACACAGGCGATTTCCTGGATGGTCAGTTTGAACGGCAGGGGAAGGACTACGCGAAACTTTCTGGCGAGGAACTTCGAAAACTTGGAGAGGAGTTTCGCCTAGCCGTCGAGGATGTACCGGGCTCGGCACTAGATTTGTCTGAGATGGGGCGAACGATGGCATGGGTAGATCGCCAGAGGACTGTCCCGATGGCGCGCCTGCGAGGAGAGCGCGTGCGAAAAAGGAATCCCGCGCGAGTTAGGTCGGGGCCTGAACTGGGCGAGAGCTAAGCGAACTCGTTCCCTTCTCATACTCGTCAACAGACTCCTCACATGCTCGTGCACCATACAGTGTGTGCCTTCTCCAGGCACGATCATAACCATCCACATGAAGATAAATTAAACGGTTGGCTAGCAGCCCGCTGATTAAGAGTCCTTCCGTGGCTTTCCGCTCAAGTCCGCTGGAGTCCTCAGTTGCTTGACATGGCGGACACTTCCGCATATGTCCCTTCCTGCCTACGCTGTGCCTACATTTTTGGCGCGCTGATTTGGCAATTGATTTTGGAGAGGCTTGTGCGCGTCTGGAGCACCGGGTGCCTACATCTTGCCTACACGGCAGATGACGAAAGAGACCTCGCATGCTGCGGTTGACGAAACAACTCATTGACGAGACCCCGTTCCCCGCAGCGGGCCAGATCTTCGTGCGCGATACGGAGCTAAAGGGCTTTGCGCTGCGGGTCACCAAAGGGCGGAAGTCGTTCATCTTAGAAAAACGCATTCGCGGACGGATGCGACGGATTACGCTCGGGCCCTATGGCCCACTCACCGTCGATCAGGCGCGCAAGCTCGCGGCCATGCATGTGGGGGCGATCGCGCAGGGTGCCGACCCGGCGCAGGTTCGGCAGGATCGGCTGCACGAACCCACGTTTGGCGATCTGGCCGAGCAATATCTCGAGCGACATGCGCCGCGCAAACGGTCCGGGCGCGATGATCGGGCGATGCTCACCACTCATCTCGCGATCTTTCGCACGCTGAAACTCACGGATCTCAACCGGAATGATGTGGCTCGCCTCCACGCCAAAGTTGGAGAGACGGCGCCCTATCGCGCGAATCGTCTCGTGGCCTTGCTCCGGAAGATGTTCAATCTGGCTCGGGATTGGGGCCTCTATGCTGGGGAGAATCCGGCCACACGCATTCAGTTTTTCAAAGAGGAATCGCGGGATCGGTTCGTCCAGCCCGAAGAACTTCCGCGACTCTTTCAGGCGATCGCGGAGGAAGATGATCCCTCTGTCCGGGCGGTTGTCCTGACCGCGCTGTTGACCGGCGCGAGACGCACAGAGGTGTTGACCATGCGGTGGGACGAGGTGAGCCTGACCAGGGCCGAGTGGCGGATTCCTCACACCAAGGCCGGGCGTCCGCACCTCTTGCCCGTGCCCCACGCGCTCATCGCCGTGCTCCGGAGCCTCCCCAGGGTGGAGGGGAATCCCTATGTGTTTCCTGGGCAGAACGGTACCGGCCACCTACAAAACATGAAACGGACCTGGGACCGTATTCGGGTGAAAGCGGGGATTCGCGATGTGCGGTTTCATGATCTCCGACGGACGGTCGGGTCGTGGTTGGCAGGGAGTGGAGAAAGTCTGCAGTTGATTGGAAAAGTGCTGAACCACTGTGATGTGAGCACCACGGCCATCTATGCGCGGTTGAATCTTAATCCGGTGCGGCAGGCCTTGGAGCGCAATGCCTCTAAAATGCTAGAGGCGGCAGCGCCACCACGGACACCGGTGGTCATGAGGAAAAACCAAAACCGGGTACGATCAGTGCGAAAACCATTATTCCATTGGTCCGAAACCGTTAGTAATGAGTCAGGATGTGAGAGCTCCCTGATACCGGCATCCCGCTAAGCCGTGACGGCTGCATTTGGCGGTGCTCTCCTCTGCAGAATCCTTCAGAGCATGCTGGCGAACCTCAGAAACTTCTCCACGCAAGGTGACGCCTAGATGTGATCGGGTGCACGAGGTAACCGCGATCGATGGTGTGCACTGAACAAAGCGCGCTCCTTGGGCACCAAACGCACTGTCGACATTGGGATTGTCAAAGAGGGGCGTGCAGGGCGGGCGCGAGGGTATTGTCGGGAAGAAGGCCGAGGACTTCCTCGACTTCGTCATTGATTACAAAACGACAGGGAATGCCGGCCTGGACAAGCGCAAGGAACTTAAAGCACTACTCGGCGGCAAGCCCGTCGTCAAACTGACAGGCAAAGCCGGCGAACTGGCGCAGGCGCTCACCCAGCGCTTCGCCCACTTGGCCGCGGTCAAGGCGGTTAAGCATTTAACAGTGAAGAAGGCGGCCAAGTGGGGGTTGAAGCAGATTCCCAAGGCGATACCGATCCTCGGTGCCATCTTCACCTACACGACTGCTGAAGGGAGCCAAGGCCAACGCATTGCGCGTGCCGCCGCCGGGGAGATCGGGTGGGGTCCTTTCGACCTTGAGCAAATGTACGACGCTTTCAGCCCGTCTTCCTGACGAATTGAAAGCCTTTCAATACAAGGAGTAGAATTTGAAGTTATGAAAGGGTTTCTGGTCGTTTCAGGTATCCATTTGCATCCACCCCGTGAATCGGAATCGATGCTATCCCTTCCTACTAATTGGCCTGTGTCTCGTGAATATTGTTGATAGGGCACGCCAGTGGGGAATGCCTTTCAACGCACAGATCTTGCACATTGGTCCTTTCAGTAGTCGGAGGACCAATATGCAAGGTCTGTGGCCAGAAGAACTGGCTGAGTTGGTGACGATGGGATGGGGTGGTGTTCCCCATGCGATAGGGGATGAACCGACCCTTGACTTCGTCCAAAATCCAGTAGCATATCATGCGACGTGATTAGTCAGCGTTGAAGGGATTCAACATGACTTACTTCGGGAAGATTACGTTGGCTGATGGAAGCGCGGGGGAAAAGGGCTGGGAAGGGTATCTGCTCATCTTCACGTATCCGGCCGAACTCGACGGCGTACGTAGGTCTCTCGATCGTTCGATAGGGGTTCGCGACGACGGCAGTTATTCTCTTGAACCCGGCGACCCGCTTCCGAACGACGCTTCCGTCTCCGTTGTTTCGCCCGCGGGAGAGACGCTGGCGCGCAAAAGCTTCTCAACGCTGCTTGAGGACGGGACGGCGAATTTAAAGCCCTTCCCCGTGGCGCGCCGCGATCTCGACTTGGTCATCAATCCCGTTCCCTCGCCGACGGACCAGCGGACCCGTCTGTCGGGCCGTGTCTTTGTTGCTGCGGGCTCTTCCAGCGATCACTCGGCTGCGGCAGAACTCGAAGTTAGGATTCTCGGCACTTCGCGCGCGGGTGCCCCGTTCGTCCCCATCTTCTCCGGCATCACCGATCGAAGCGGGTACTTCGCCGGTTCGGTGCAGCGGCAGCGGCTGGCGGCCGCATTCGCTGAAACCGGGACCGGCGCAACGCTCGTCAGGCATACGATTCCAATCACACCGGAGAATTGGCTTCCGCAGCCGGTGCTCCTGTTCATCGATACGAAGGGCGCCGACGAATCCGATTGCGGATGCACTGCTCCTCCTCCTTCCACTCCCGGCTCCACGGAACTCGCGGTGAATGGGGAAGCGTTTTCCGCCGATCTCGGCGCTGGCTGTCAGGACTTCACAGTTCCAAACCGTACTCTCGAGGAGTTCGACTTCTTCAAGATCGTCCGCACAACGGATCCGACCATCAAGGGCCTCACTCTTCCCGATACGGTCCGCAATGAGCTCGACCTTCCCGAAGTAGCATCACTCGCTTTTGATCAAGCAACGCTCTCGAAAACCGTCGGTGCATCTTCACTTGCCATACAGACCGCCCTGAAGCCGCTTGCGCAAGACCTCTTGATATCCTCCGATCTGCGTCGAACGGCGACTCCGTCCGCCGATGGTGCCCGCACAATGGCGCGCCTGGCAACGGTTGTAGCAAACCCCGATGGCCCCGCGGCCGCCGCCTTGGCCGACACGGGAATCGCGGATTACCTGGAGGTCAGCCAGCTCGAGGCGTCCGGTGTTCGCAGAGCGGCCGAGTGGGGCAGTTCCGTCGAGGAAAAGGCGATCCAGACCGCCGTTCGTGCGGCAGTGGCGAAAATTCCGCCGGCCGCGCTGAAAGCCGCACTTCAGGATCCCGATGGCTTCACCCCAGAGTCTCTGATGACTCTCGAGCGGAGAGTCTCCGCGCAAGCTTTGGCAGCGTACCTGAACTGGCGTGCCAAACCGTTTGCAGGACGGGGCGTGCTGAACGAAAGCAATCCCCTGGATTGGGACGCCACGCCCGAGTTCTATCAGGCCACCTCCATTGCCCACGGGCACATCCTTCATTTCAAGCAGGAGTGGCGCGCCGACGGATATTCGCTCGGCGAATTGGTCCGAAGCATTCCGCTTGCTCCAGGCCAGAAGAAGCAGACTGCGGTCCTGGAGTGGGGTCGAGAGGACACCGCGGCCCGTACCGAGGCAACGGACTCTTCCGAGACCATCAGCGCAACGCTCAGCCGCGACCGTGACATCGATGAGATTGCCAACGTAGCCTTCAGCGAATCGCTCCGCGGTGGTTCCCAAGCGACGACATACGCGGGCGGCGGCGGATTCGGCCTGGCGATTGGACCGCTGGTCATCGGCGGCGGTGGCGGAGCAGCCAAAGCCAGTTCAACCGCCTGGAGCGACAATTCCCGCAACCTCTCTGGCCAGACGCTCAATCAACTCCGTGACCGCGTTTCGCAAGGCGCCTCCGCAGTCCGCAACCAGCGTTCCACCGTCGTTGAAACCGTCGGTCAGCGCGAGCGTGTCACCGCGACCACCGAAGTCATCGCGAATTACAACCGCTGCCATGCGCTAACCATCCAGTACTTCGAAGTGCTTCGTCATTTCGCAGTGCATGAAAGAATCGCCAGCGTACAAGAATGCTTGTTCGTGCCGCTGGAAATGACCACCTTCGATGACGCCAAAGTTCTCCGCTGGCATGACATCCTTCTCAACGCCTGCCGCGACCGCCGTCTCCCCCCTGGCTTTGAAGCAATCCGGCGGTTGAATTCACCGGAACCGCTGCCGCCGAATCGCCGCTACGCTGACGATCCAATCGAAGAGATGACCGGCAGGTTGCGAATCCGCATCTCGATTGCGCGGCCCAAGGATCCTACGGACGCCACTGTCGCCGTGCGGGACACCGAATGGCGCTTCTTCGGCTGGGTGCTGCGCGTGAACCCTGAAGTCATCTACGAGCGCTACAAGCGCGATCAGGCCAAGCGCGACAGGATCTTCCGGACCGAGATCGCTCCCGAGATCGCTCACGCGTTCCTGGAGAGTTTGCGGGTTATGCTCGTCGACCGCGATGGGCGCGAGCACGATGCGGGTTTCGGCATCACCGTGGCATCCCGCTATACCGAGAACGGCGTGATGGAAATCGAGCTCAACGACACCGGCGCCGGGCCAAGGCTCACTCGCGCGCAGATCGCCGGTCTGTCGATCCAAACCGAGTTCGAGTTGCCCGAGTTTTCGAAGGTCGTGGTTGAATCGGCCTCGGCCTCCTACGCGACCGAACGTTTCAGCGGCAGCCTCTTCAGCGATTCGGTGAACGACGATGTCGTCAAGGGCGATCCGGCATTTCTTTCCGCGAGCCAGCTCAGCCGCGCCGAAGAGAGGAATCAGCTCGCTGAGCTGCGCCGCCTTCGCCGTCGTCTCCTGCGCCACCTCAACGACAATATCGAGTACTACCACCGCTCGATCTGGCTGGCGATGGACGCCAATCGCCGCTACATGCTGCTCGACGGTTTCGAAGCACCTCGTTCCGGTGGGCGCTCAGTCGCCTCCGTTGTCGAGAACCGGCTGATCGGGATCGTCGGCAATTGCCTGGCTATGCCCGTGGCCGCCGGCTTCCAGCTCGATCCGCTACTGGCTGAAGCGCTCGAGGAGGAAGAGGATCCGCAAAAGGCGCTGGAGCGGCTCTATGAAGTCGAGCCGGCGCCGCCCCGCCGCTTGAGCGTACCGACCAAGGGTGTCTTCGCCGAGGCGATGCCTGGCAAATGCAATAGCTGCGAAATCATGGAAGAGGATCGGTTCTGGCGCTGGAAGGATTTTCCGTTGCCCGACTCTCCTTCCGCGATCAGTCCTCTCTCCACCGCCAGCCGCTTCGCGGCGCCGGGAAACCTGCGTCCCACGGCGCTGCCGGACGCTCTCGTCAAGTTTCAGGCATTGCCCTCGGCGCCCGATCCAACCGGCATGGCGGCCGCACTCAATCTGCTCAGTCAGGATGTCTTCAAAGACCTTACCGGACTTACCAACAACCAAAAGAATGCCATGGCCGCTCTGACCACCGCCATGGGAACCAGCGAGGCGTTTGCCGGCGAGGCGTTCAAGCTGGCCATGGCCAAGGACGCTGCGCGCAACCTGGACCGCACGCTTGAGCAGATCAAAGCCGCAAAGAAAGCGGATCTGCTTACTGCCGAAGCGGCCAGCAAAGCCACGCGAGACGCCATCCTTCGATCGATCGCCGAGACGCCTGCCTCGTCCGCGGACGTCACGACAACTCCGGAAGTGGAAGAGGCCATTAAGAAGGCCGCCGAGACCCCGGGCGGTTCGGCCACCATCACCCGCGAAAAAGGAGAAACAATCGAGGCCGTCTCGTTCAAGGTCAACGAGAGTGCCTTGAAGATCGGCAGCGCCACCGGCCACACGCGGGAATACCCGGTTGAAATTTGGGTCGAAGTGCCATTGATCAAGGATGTAGTCGCCACCAATCTCGACTACTCCGACGCGGCTCGCGTCCCGACTCTGCCGACGGCACGCCAAAGCGAAGCTTTGCCGACGCAACTCACCGACGGAACCGATGTGCTGCTCGACCGGATCGGCAGCGCAGTCAGCAGCGGATTGATGCGAGAGAGTTCGACCGGCGCGTTGCAGATCAAGGTCAACGCAATGATCAGCTACCCGGCTGACCCGGCTGACAACAAGAAGATCCTCCAGCCGCAGGGCAAGACCAAATATGCTTTCATCGCGATCGTTCACGGCAACTCCAGCGCATGGGAGTTTGGAAGCCCGCTGACCGCTGGCACTGCGATTACCGGCAGTACGCTTCCCGTCATCACCGCGCCAATTACGGAAAGGGGAGACTACAGGGGCTACACCTATCTTCAGAAGTATCTCGCCGAGCTTCCGCGGCCGATTGTATCGATAAGCTTTTCGCACGGACTGCCGAACATGCTCGACCATCTGGTGGAAATGAGATCGGAGATGCTGTTGGCCGCCATCCGTCAGGTAATCACCGACGCGGGGCAGGCCGGCTCGCTTCTCGGCGATACTGTGGACTTTAACTCGACCGGGCTGATGGGCCACTCCCGTGGAGGCGAGGCGGTGGTGAGGGCGTTTGCGGCGGAACAGACCACTCCTATCGCCGGACTTCGCGTTACCGCGGTTTGCTCGCTCGCGCCCACCGATTATCGCGGTGCGAGCAACAACCACAAACTTTCGCTGCCGGCCTCGGCGGGCGTGAACTATCTCGTCGTCTACGGCGGCCTGGACGGAGACGTCATCGGTTGGCGCGAACTCGGTCAGAACGATACCGGCGGAAATGGGTTCCGTCTCTACGATCGTTGCGAGTGCGACAGGGCCATGGTCTTCATCCCGCGCGCCACCCATGATCGCTTCAACACCGTCTGGGCAGCCAACGAAGCGGTGGAGTGGCCTACCACCAGAAACGGGATCACTCTTCCTGGTGTTCCCGACAGGGCACTCAGCAAGTCGACGCACGAGGCGCTGGCCAAAGAGTTTATCGGCGGATTCTTTGATCTGATCCTGAACGGCAACGCCGGCGAGCAGCCGCGTTTTCGAGATGAAATCAAGAGCCCCACCGGCGCTTCGGTCTCTCACCAGTGGCATTTTGCCACCGCAACCGAGCCGGTCGATAATTTCACGAACCCCGCCGCGGCCGATCTTGGTGTCAGAACACTTCCCGCCGGCGCTGCCGTCAGCGTGTTCGCTCCGCTCAATCCGCCCACGGAGCGCGATGAGAAAGTGCCGCATGACGATCAGGCCTGCGTTCTCACCACTTCGGCGGCAGGAAAGCCGACAATCGTCTACGAGTTCACGGCCGGCGCGCCCACTGTCTGGGAAGCGGTGCGCTTCCGGCTCGGCCGCCTGTATCCATCGCTCACAAAGGCCGAAATCGACACCGCCGTCACTCTCACGCCGGCTGCAGTCGACGTCACAAAGTTGCGATCCATTCTGAAAACAAAACAGGATGCCATCAACGCGGTGAACCCGCCGGACTTCGATGTAATCTTCGAAGATACCGCCGGCCAAACGGTCCGTATCGCAAAGGCTGCGATTCTCTCCAACCAGCAAAACCGTTGGGCGCGCCCGGAGGCGAAAGTGCCGGTCGAGATCGTCGAAAATTCGAGTGGCGACAAATTCGCGGTCGCAAAGGATTGCACGCTCATGTCGCTGCAGACGATCCAGATCACCTCAGCCCAGGTGACAGGCGTCGACACCTCCCTGCTGCGAAAAATCAGCATCGAATTCAACGTGCCGGCCGCCTCCACCGAGATCTGGCTCGACAGCATCGACATCGTTATTAACTAGGAGAGCAAAATGAGGTTCAAACAACTGACAGTCCTCAGAGTTCCTGAGGAGGTCCAGGCAGTCACCGGTTACGCTGTCAGGGTCTTTGCGGCAATCCAGGAGGCTCCCGCGACGGGTCTCCCACTGGCGGCGGATCTCGGCGGCCAGCCGTTGGAGGCAGTCGGCGTCGTGCAGGCGCTCGAACCAATGCTGAGCGGCTACTTGAAAACGCCACCTCAGGTCGGCGACGAGCTCGTAATCAAAATCGGCAACGTGACAATTCCAACCGGCCTGGCGGTCGAAAGTTTGCCAAACGCGTGAGGAGAAACAAGCCAATGACAGTGAATGGACGGCTCACAGGCGCCACCTCGGGGTACGCAGGTCACGAGGTTGAACTATTTATTCCGGTGGCTGCTCCCGTAACCGGCGCAGCCAAAATAGCGCCAATTTTCATGCGCCTGCCGGTATCCGACGATGGCAGATTCAGCCTGGAGTTGGAGGCCGGTACAAAGCTGAGCGGGCCGATGGAAATCACAGTTCGAGCTCCATCCGGCGAACGGCTCGCCTTCGCCACCCACCCAACCCTTTCCAATTTCTCGATTAAGGTACCGCCGCGAGAGGCATTGACCGTGGCTCCCGAGACACCGGTTACCGATCCCGCGCTCGGCCCTCTCAAGATTCGCATTTCTCTTCACGACAAAACCGAGCAGGATCGAGCCGCCAATCAACTGGTTTCAGTTTGGGGCGTTCCCGCAGATCCCACGGCTGCCGATCCAGTTCAGAATGTGCTTGGCGTATCATATGCCGATGCCCGCGGCGTTGCTGTCGTTGAGATTCCTCGCGCGGCCTATCAGTCCCTGGAAATCGAAGTGCCGGGACATCGAGGGGCCAACAAGCGGTTTCCGCTGAAGCAATTCGACGAGGGACTTCCCGCCGAGTCGGTCGACCTCCTGGTTGACCTCGTGCCCCCTCCCGCACGGACCGACGACGAATGTGACTGCAAAGAGACAGCGCCGCCGAGAACTCCAGGCCACGATGAACTGGTCGGCTCCGGCGTGTTCGCGGCCGATCCGGTCGCCGGCGGTTGCGTGAGTCTCGCCGTGCCGAATCGGACCATCGAGGAGTACAGTTTTCATTCCCTGGTCCGTACTACCGATCCCTCCCTATTCAACCTCAGGCCTCCCCGCCCGCGCCCTCTGCCGCCATTATCACAGACCGCGTTAACCTTGGCGGCGGAATTGGCCTACGGCGTCAACGCGCTGGATACGGAGTTAGCGCAAGCCGCGACCGGCGCCACCGGGACGAAGCCAAGCCCGCGCGGCGGCGCCGTTTTGCGCACTGGTGAGATGGCGCTCGATCCGTTGCGGCTGGAGAGTCACAAGTATCGCTCAACCGGTCTGGCCGGAGTGCGCGCCTGGCGCGAGACCGCCGGCAAGGACAAAATAATGAGCGCCATTATGGAGCGGGCTTCGTCACTATCGGAAGAGACACTCCGCCATGCCTTGGCCGATCCGGACGGATTCACGCCCGTGGCCCTCATGACCGCCGAGCGACATCATGCACTTGAACAGCTTGAGGAGAAGGTTTCACAGGCTGCTCCAAGCAAAGGGAGAACTCCCATCGCTACGGGCAACATGCCCCTCTGGGACGCGCAGCCGAAAACTTATCAGGCTGCGACCATTGCGCACGGACACCTGCTGGAATGGCGACAGGTTTGGCGCGCCGACGGGTACTCGCTTGGCGATCTGCTCTATTCGCTGCCGCTGGCGCCCGGCCAAAAGCGCCAGATCGTTGTTGCCGACTGGAAGCGGGGCGAGACCGGCGTGCGCACCGAGTCGCGAACCGTCTCCGAATCCTTCAGTGCGGATTTAAGCCGCGACCGAGACCTTGCCGAAATTGTGAACTCTACCGTTACGGAAAGCATCCGCGCCGGTTCGAGCACACGCACCTGGGGCGGCGGCGGCGGTCTTGGTCTGGGTATCCCGTTTTCGGGCGGTTTCTTTGGTCTCGGCGTCGCCGGTGGAGGCGGCGGCTCCGATTCCCAGGCTTGGCAGAATTCCGCCCGCTCCCTGAGCGCGTCGGCAGGCCAGAATATTTCCGACCGCACGCAGCAGGCCGCTACCGCCGTGCGCAGCCAGCGTGCGACCGTCGTCACTGGCCGGCAGCAAAGTGAATCGGTATCGGTGACCGCCGAAGTCGTAGCGAACTACAACCACTGCCATTCAATGACCGTCGAGTACTTCGAAGTATTGAAGCACTACCGCGTGGATCTCGAGCTGGCTTCGGTTCAAGAGTGCCTCTTCATCCCGCTACAGATGACCCGCTTCGACGAAATGAAGGCGCTGCGCTGGCGCGACCCTCTCTCGCGATATCTGCGCGATCGCAATCTGGCGGGCGGGTTTGACGCCATCGAGCGCATTCTTACCGGATACGTCGACAGCGATCTGCCGCCGGCACGTTACGCCGACGAGGCCGTCACTGAGCTATGGGGCGAATTACGCGTGGAAATGGATATCCGGCGGCCGCGCGAGCCCCGCGAGAACGAAGACATCAACGATTACCTCAACAAAAACTGGAACGCCTGGAATGTTCTATTCGGCCCCGGCGCCGCGGCACGAGCATATGACCAAAGTGTCCGCGAGCGGGCTTTGGCAGATAAGATCTTCGCCGATGAACTAGCGCCCCGGATCGCAAGGGCGTTCGCCGACACGTTGCAATTCGAGCTATGGATCGACGTCAATGGAACACCCGTTTATATTCCCGTCGGCGCGGACTTCACGATGGTCTCGGATTATCGCGCGGGCCGCGAGCATCTCATTGCGTTCCGGTGCGTCCTGCCGGCCGGCCAGCAGGTCGCGCGCGCTCGCATCAAGGGCGTGCGATTTACGACAACGCTCGGTGAGATTACGCCCGGTTCGCGCAGCATCCTTCGCTACGTTCACGTGAGCTATCGCAATCGCTATCGTAGCCTTGCGTTGCTTTCACCGCGCCGGCTCCGGGATGAGATTAAAGCGGGCGACGCCGTTTTTGTCGCCACCTATGCGTTGTCAAAAGCCGAGGAGTTGAATCCGCGCCAGGAAGACTTGCGCCTGCGCGACCGACTCCTCAAACATCTGAATGAGCACGTCGAGCATTATCATCAGGTGATCTGGTGGCTGATGGATCACGGCCGACGCTTCATGTTGCTGGACGGATTTGTCGCGCCTGATTCCGGGGGACGTTCGGTGGCCTCGGTGACCGAAAACCGGCTCATCAGCATCGTTGGCAACTCGCTGGTGATGCCCGTTGCACCAGGGTACGTACTAGATCCGATCGCAAGAAATGCGGACGACCCGGAAAAGCCCATCGACCTGAAGGAGGCTTACCGCCCGGCCATTCCATTTGCGCCGAAGCGGATCAGTGTGCCGACTCGCGGCGTACACGCCGAAGCGATTATCGGGGAATGCAACAGCTGCGAGCTTGTCGATAACAAGCGCTTCTGGGACTGGGCGTCCGAGCCGATCGGAGACGAACTCACGCCGATCCAGGAAACCTCAACCGAAACGCGTCGGCAGACCCCGCCCGACACCGCGCTAACGCCCTTCTCCGCCCCTATCGTGGGAATTCAAAACGCGCCCGAAGCGCCCGCGCCTACTTCCCTTGCCGAGTTGACCAAGGTGCTCGCCCAGAAAGATCTGTTCAAGGACGTGACCGGACTCGAGCAGAATCAGGCCAACGCGTTGGGCGCCTTCCAGAGGGCCATGCAAACCGCGAACTTTTTCGGCAAGATGGCTGCCAGCGGAGCGAAGGCTTCGTTCGCTAATCGCCAAAGCGAAAACGTGATGAAGAAGGTGAACGAAGCGGTCAAGAACGGCGACATGAGCAAGGAAGACGCCAAAACAGTCATCGGCAAGCTGTTCGGACTGATGAACGGCGACACCGGCGAGAGTGACAAGCCGCTCACGGGCGAGTCCGCCGTCAAAGACGCGCTCGGGAAGGTCGTCAAAGGTTCGGGCGAGTTGAGTGTCTCCAAAAACACCGGCGACGGATCGCAGAAGGTCGACGTGAAATTCGGCGGCAAGGATTCAGGCTCCGACTCGCTCGATGTTCAAATCGATGGCGTTCCCGCCGTGGACCAGGTCAAGTCGCAAGGCTGTTGGGCCGCGGCGATCACGATGCTCGTATCCTGGCAGCGGAAGCAATCCCTCGTAATCGAGACGGTCCTGGCCGAAGCCGGAGCGCCGTACCCAGAGAAGTACGAAACAAACGCCGGCATCAAGCCCTCTGAGATCGCCCCGCTCAAACAGGCGTTCCATTTGCGCGACGCGAGCATGGGAGCGATCACACCTGAGTCGCTGGCCAAGCGGCTCTCCGAGCGGGGACCTCTGTGGATCCTCGTCGACGAAGACTCATCCCAACAGTTTTCCGTACATGCCCGAGTGATCACCGGCATAAAAGGGGACACCGTTAGATTCATCGATCCGAACGGCGGCATCGAAAGCGAAGAGGAGTTGGCAGTGCTGGTCCGGCAATTGAACGAGCTGAGCAAAGGCGTGAGAAGCGCGTTCGGTGGATACGCTCCGCTGATCTTATCTCTCTGAGCCAGGTTCCCTGGGAAACTGGTACTCAATCGCAAGAGGATCATTAAGAAAGAGGTTGATAGAGCGCGGTAATTGCACTAATGAAGATCTAAATGTACTACCCGTCTTGCCCCGTTTATTGGAGATGGAATGGGAGCACAGGATGGCACCGAGCTCCAAGCTGTTCATCCGAACCAAAGGCGTTCGCGAGATCCTGCAAAGCGTCATTTGCACCCCAGCGCAGGTGTTGGCCGAAGCCATGAGAATCCAGTTGGCGCAGCAGCATGCCAACCCATACTCCGACGCATCGACCGCTCCTTACGCTTACCCAAAAGGAGTCCTCTCATGGCCCACGAAATTCATGCTGACATCGCATACTCGTTTCGCAAGATCAAGCCAGTCATTGTCGAGATCACGTCCGACAACCGAACGCTAGCAGCTATCGAACAGTTGCTCGTTAACGCCGGGCAGGCCTATCGAGGGCGGCGCTATCTGGAGGCCATCGAGCTGTACCAGCAGGCGCGGTCGATTCTCTGGTCGCAGTTGTCCCCGCTGATCGGCCTGGACGAGAAGCGGGCCTGGGCCACGGATTTGCGCCGGACATTGGTGTCCTACAGCGCCGAGTGGCTCAACGTGTTGCCGATCGAGCAAGCCAGCGCTGGCGTGCGGCCGCGTGAGCAGGTCGCCATAGACGCGGGGCCGGTGCTGGGGCTGCTGAGCAGTAATGTCGATGCGAAGGCTTCCGGTGCGACGGCCGACCTGGGTCTGGCCGCCGCGCTTGAGGCCCGCGGGAATACGGCCTCGGCCAAGTTTTTCCGTGATCGGGCAACTAGCCTCGCCCCCGAACTTGTCGGCCAAATCCTGGCCACCAACAAGCCTCCTACGCCAAGGCCACCACTGGGCCCGGTGATGTCCCCGCCAACCGAAAACCTGCGAATTGAGCGCCCGGGAGCGATTGCGACGCACACCTTGTCGCCGGCAATGCGCTTCGAACCCTTCGCAACGGGTGCCGTCGAACGACCGGTGCCGGTGGAGATTCCGCCCAGACTGACTGTCGAACAGCGCTCGTACAGCGTAAAGTTAGGCGACGTCGTGCAGCAGATGGCCTGGAATGCAGGCGAAGCACCCACGGTCGATCTGATACTGTCGAAGGTCTACGAACCACGCCGCGCGCTAGCGGCCCTCCCCGACGCACTGATCGAGCCGAAGCGGCCCGCCGACGTAGCGGTGGGCTTGACCCATGCCTGGTACTACGAGACGCCGCTCGGGCTGGCCGAGTGTTATCATGCAATGGGCAACTGGTCGTCGGCCGAGCAGTGGTACTTGCGTGCCGCGAGCTACCCATACCTGAATGCGGCCGTGGAAGCTTCCTACTTGTGGACGCGGCTGGCGACGCTGTACCTCGACTGGGGCAACTCGCTGTTCCGCGGCGACGACGCGCCCTCCGCCTTGCTCGTGTATGTGAAGGTGCTGACCGTCGACAACCAGGCGCCAGACTCCCCCCTATATTCCATCACAGGGCTTGCTCCTGCGGCCGAAGCCGCGCGCAACGTCATTGCCAATCTCACAAACCTGGCCGCGATCACGGCCAGCCCGGCGATCAGCTGTGTGATTTTCGACGTACAGGCGCAACTGGCCAAAATCGCCGGCGGACTCGACTTCTGGGGCCACTGGACGCAGAACGTTCCCATTTGGACCTTCGACTATCTGCAGTCCGTGGCTGTCAACCTGTGCCAGATGGCTGTGAGCACCGAGCGCGACGCGATGTCGTTCTGGGACAAGGCCGACACCGGCTCGCTGACGCGCCTGCAGCTGACGCAAAACATCGCGCAATCGAAAGCTGAGCGTGACGCTACGCAGCGACAAGTCAATGCCGCGCAACTGGAGCTCGGCGTGTACGTCACGGGGCAGGCGATCGCCCAGCAACGGGCTGCTGACGCTCGGGCAAACGCGACCAATTACGCCGCGAAGTCGCGCGCTTGGTCCATGCATCAGGCGTTGTCGGCTCAGTTGGGCGGCGGCGCGAGCGGCAATGCCAGCGAGTTGAACGCGCTGGCCGACCGCATGATGCAAGGTGGTTATTCGCTCTCGGGCGAGCGCGGCACCCTAGCCGCAGCCGAGCAGCTCACGGCATCGCGGCTGCAGAGCCAGTATGAAATTGACCGCATGAATCGCGAGGCCAACCTGCTCGATGCCGTCGCCACCCAGGCGGCGCAGGAGCGGACTGCGGCGCAGGCGCGTGTGGCGGCCGTCCAGGCCAGCGCGAATGCCTCCCAGGTGCGTGTGAATGGCGCGGTGGAATTGCTAACTGCCTTCGACCAGCAACGCTTCACGCCCGACGTGTGGCACCTGCTCGGCGATAAGATGAACCAGCTTTCGCAACGCTATCTGGCAATGGCGCTGGATGTGGCCAAGCGCATGCAGCGCGCGTACACCTTCGAGAACGATGTGCTACGCACGATCATCAAGCCCGACTACATGTCCGACACCGTTAAAGGCATGCTGGCTGCCGACACGTTAATGCTGGACGTGCAATCGTTCACCTACGACCTGATCACCAGTACCACGGCCAAGCAGCAACCGGTGCGGCAGACCGTTTCGCTGGCGCAGCGCTATCCGTTCCTGTTTGAGACCCAGTTGCGCGCCCATGGGCGCATGGAATTCCAGACCAGCCTGGACGACTTCGACAGCGTCTATCCGGGCACCTACGCGGGCCGTATCGAGCATGTCGAGGTGACGGTGGACGGGATCGTACCGGCGCGCGGCCTGAGCGGCACGCTGACCAACTCCGGCATCTCGCACTACCGGGTGCCCACACCTTGGTCCGCCGGCAGCAACGGCATCAAGCACAGGGTACAGTCGCGCGAAGCGCTGGTATTGTCGGACTACGATCTGCGCAGCGATGCCATCATCGTCGAAAGCGACCGCCGGCGCCGGCGCGTGTTCGAGGGTGCGGGTCTGGCTTCGTCGTGGACGCTGGAGCTGCCGAAAGAGGTGAACGCACTCGACTACCAGTCGATCGTTGATGTGCGGCTCACCTTCACCTACCAGGCCCGCTTCGATCCCGACATGCGCGCCCTCGTGTTGGCCGAACTGGCCGCACGCCCGCAGGCAAATCAGCGGCAACGGCCCTACCCCTTACGGTGGCTGTTCCCTGATGCTTTCTTCACCTTCTACAGCTCGGGCGTGCTGTCGCTCGGGCTCGGTCCTAGCGACTTCGCCGCGACCGAGACCGACCCACTCCTGGCAGAGCTCAGCCTAATTGTCGTGACTACCCCGCGCAACCGTGCAGGCGGCATCGTGCTGCAGGTCGGCGCACCGGGAAAACCGAATGTGCGCATCACCACTGCGGCTGACGGCACCGTGGCCGTCACCGACCTGGCCGTGCTCGCCGGTGGCACAGCGATTGGCGACTACCGTATCGAGCTGCCCGCTGCGGACAACCCGGGCTGGGTGACCGACGGAGCATTGGACCTGTCGGCGATCGACAACGTCGCGCTGGTGCTCTCGTACACGTTCACGCCACGCACTTGAGGGGCAGTCATGTCCATTGATGTGGGATTCGCCAGCCAAGCGCCGTCATTGCCAGGCGGGGGCGGCGGCTTGGGAGGCCTGGGTGAGACTTTTACTCCCGATCTGCACAGCGGCACCGGCGCCTTCAGCGTGCCGCTGGGTCTGCCGAACGGGCCCAACGACATCGCCCCCAAGCTGTCGTTGCGCTACGACTCGGCGGGCATCAATGGGCCGTTCGGGCTGGGCTGGACACTGCAACTGCCGAGGATCTTGCGCAGCACGATGGTCGGCCGACCACGCTACGACGACAGCGACACCCTGGTGCTCGAGGGATCGGGCCCATTGGTGCGCCTACCGGACAGCAGTCTGTGCCCCGAGGTCGAAACCGGTGACTGGCGCATCGAACGCTTCGGTGGGGGTTTCCGCGTCACCGATCGCGCCGGCACGCGTTACGAACTCGGCACCAGCGACGACAGCCGCATTCCAGGGCTTGCCGGCGGAACCTGGGCTTGGCTGGTGCACCGCAGCGAGGACAACCTCGGCCACACTGCGACCTTCAGCTGGCGCGCGGCTGGCGCGCAGCGCTACTTGCAGCAGCTTGCTTATGGACCGTACCGCATCGAGTTCCACCACGAGGCAAGGTCTGATCCGCTGCGATGGGGCCGAGGCGGCTTTCTGCTGCGCACCGACGAGCGATGCAGGAACGTGGAGCTCCACCTCATCGGTGCGACGCACAGCCTGGTGCGGCGCTGGGCACTGGGCTATGCGAAGGGGCAGCCGAGCGGCGCTTCGCTGCTCACCTCGATCACGCTGTCCGGTTTTGCCGACGACGGCACCCAGTTGTCGGCGCCGCCGTTGCGGCTGAAGTACACCGAGCCTGCGGCGCCGCGGCTGCAGCGCATGGGCGTGCTCGACGAAGGCGCCCTGCCACCGGGCATCGACGGCAGTCGTCGAGTGGAGCTGGTGGATTGGAACGGCGACGGCTTGCCCGACCTGCTTGAGATCGGCACGGCCGGCACAGCGCGCGTGTGGCCGAACCTAGGCGGCCTGTGGGGCCGGCCGCACAACGCCGGGCTGGTGCCGCAGCTGGCGGGCACGAGCGCGCGTGCCGCGCTGCTCGATATAGACGGCGACGGCCTGGCCGACGTGGTGCGGATCGATCAGCCTCTGCGGGGCTTCCAGCCATGCACGCCACAGGGTTTCGCGCGGCCGGTGGCCTGGAAAGCCGCGCCTGCCGTCGCGCTCGCATCACCGAGTTGCCGCCTCGCCGATTTCGACGGCGATGGGATGATTGACCTGTTGTGGAGCAACGGTCGAGCGCTGATGCTGGCGCAGCGCAGCGAACGCGGCGACTGGCAGCCGGTGCCCGCAGTCGTGCCCGAGACACCAGGCGGCCCGCCGAGTGACTTGGCCGACCCGCATGTGTTCTGCGCCGACATGACCGGCGACGGTTCACCAGATGTCGTGCGTGTCGATGGGCACGGGGTGACCTATTGGCCCTACTTCGGCTTTGGCCGGTTCGGTGATGCCGTGTCAATGGCCACTCCGCCGCGGCTCCCCTTCGATGTCGACCCGAATCGCTTGTTCGTAATCGATCTCGACGGCGACGGTTGTGCCGACGTCATCTACGTCGACGACGGCGTCGTGCATTGGTGGCCGAACCGATGGGGCAGCGGATTCGAGCCGCCGCGCGAGATTGCGCATCTGCCGACCGGGGCGATGCGGGATCTGCGCGTGGCCGACCTGCTAGGCACGGGCAACGCGAGTCTTTGCTGGACGGCTATGCTGCCTTCGGGCCGTGCGCGGTGGTTCGTGCTGGACCCGCTGGGTAGCATCCGCTGCGGACTGCTGAATGTGATCGACAACTCGATCGGCCGGCGCACACACGTAACCTATACGACTTCCGCGCTCGAGGCTTGCCGCGACAGCGTGCTCGGTGCGCCGTGGTCCACGCGGCTGCCGATCGTGCTGCCGGTGGTGGGCGAGATTCGTATCTCGGACCAGACGGGAGCTGCCGACGGCGTGACGCGATTTCGCTATCACGACGGACGCTACGACGGCGTGCTGCGAGAGGTGTGCGGCTTCGGCCGGGTCGAGTGCGACGAGGTCGGCGACCCGAGCGTGGCCACGCTGCGCACCACGCGATGGTTCCACACCGGGTTGCTTCCCGACGGGGCGGAGCCGGCGACGCGGGTCGAACGCAGTCGCCAGCGCGCGATTCGCGGGCGGCTGTTCCGGCAGGAGCGTGCAGGGGAAGACGGCCGGCTGTTTGACCGCCATGAACAGGACTGGGAGGTCGGCGACGCGAAGGCGGGCCTCACCGTGGTGCCGCGCCTTCGCCGCAGCACGCGATCGGTATTTGAAGGCGCGCCGACTGCGGCGAGCAGGATCGTCACCGAGCAGCTGGCCTGGGACAGTGAAGGCAACGTGACCGAGGCTGTCGAACATAGCTTCGTCGAGGGCCTAGCCGAGCCGACCGCGACCCTGCACAGCTTCACGGAGTACGCAGTGGACCCGGCCGGGCGTTTTCGCCAGCGCCTGTCGCGGGTGCGGCAAACCGACGGTGCCGGGACGCTGCTGGCCGAGACACGCACCGAATACGACCACCTTCCGCTGGGCCAGGTTGGCGCGCAAGGCCTGGTCACGGCACGTCCCGCGTTCGCTCTGACTGATGCGAGGGCGAGTGAGCTCTACGGCGCCGCAATGCCAGACTTTACCGCGCTCGGCTACACGCGCCGCCCCGGCGTGAACGGCTGGTGGGTGGAGCTGGGTCGCTTCGAGCGCATAGTCGACGCATCGGGGTTGCACGGACGCATCACGGGCCCGCGCGGAGGCGTGTCGGAATTGACTTTTGACGCAGCGGGCTGCTACCCGGTGCGGGTACGCGACGCGCAGGGCAATGAGATCCATGCCGAGTTCGACTTGCGCGTCTACCAGCCCACCGCAATCACCGAGCCGTCTGGCGTCCGTTCCACTGCACGGTTCGATGCGCTTGCGCGGCTGCTGTACAAAGTCCAGCCCGGCGACAGCGATGCCGACCCCACGGTCGCATATGCCTACGACACCAGCAGCCTGCCCCTGCAAGTCATTGTCTCGCATCGGACCTCGGCCACCACACCGCGGCGCATCGAGCGCCAGTTCATCGATGGCAGCGGCCGGCTGCTAGAACGGCGGGTGACGGACGCGCTGGGCGAGGTCATCGAATCGTGCAATGTCTTTGGGCCGCGCGGCGTACTGGTGCGCATGCACTTGCCACGTCGGCCCGCCGGCGCCGCGTACGTAGCGCCCGGTTTCGGCGATGCCCACACGACGATCGTCTACGACGCACTGGGGCGTGCCGTGCGAACCGTTCGCCCCGACGGCGCCGTAGGTACTGTGCGCTATTTGCCTGGCGTGGTCGAAGAGGCAGACGAGGAGGACAACCGCGGCGACGCCGCGGCGCAGCACACCGGCACGATCACACGCCGCTTCGTCGATGCCGCAGGACGCATCACCCGCATCGAGCAGCGGCTTGGCACGCAAGTGCTCACGTCGACCGACACCTACGACATCCAGGGGCGGTTGATCGAGCACGTCGATGCCAGTGGTGCGCATACGCGTTTCACCCACGACCTGCTCGGCCATGTGCTGCGCATCCAGCGGCCCGAGCAGACGCAGATCGCGGTGGTCGATGCCAGCGGCAACGCGGTGGAGTCGCGCACAGGCGCGGTGCGCGTTCTGCGGCGCTTCGACCTCGCGAACCGGCCGACGGAGGTGCGCCATGGTGGCGACGCCTTCCCGCCCGTGGCGCGCTACGTCTACCATGACAACGGCGCGCCGGCGCCGGCCGATGCCGGGCTGCACACGGCTGGCGGGCGGCTGGTGCGCATCGACGACGACGACGGCACGGCGCTCTACGACTACGACGAACGTGGACAGGTTGCGCGCAAAACAATGCGCTCGGGCGCCGGAGCACCGCTGATCCTGCAGACGAGGCACCGCCCGGATGGACTCATCGACAGTGTCACCTACCCTGACGGCACGCTCGCGCGCTACCGCTACGACGAGCGCGGGCGGCTGCAGAGCATCGACGGCCTCATCGATTCGATCGAGTACGACCTCGCCAATCGGCGCACCGCCGTGCAATACAGCAACGGCACGGTGCAGCGCGACGGCCACGATCCGCTGACCGCGTGGCGCACCTCGTCGTTGCTGTCAGGCCCATCAGGCACGCTGCGTGAGGTGGGTTACGAGCACGATCGGGTCGGCAATGTGGTGGCCCTGACCAGCCCCGACGCGGCGCTGGCATGGCAGTACCTCTACGATGATCTGTACCGGCTCACGCGGGCCACTGGTGCGGCCGGCGATTGGCAATACACGTATGACGCGGCGGGCAATGTACTGTCGGCTTCCGACATCGGAGTCTACACCTTCGGCGGCGCCGGTGTAGCGTCCACCTGTCTGCGCAGCGCAGGAACCGACGCTTTCACGTACGACGACCACGGCCATGTGGCGACGGCGCCCTGGGGCACCCACAACGTCGATGCCGAAGGCCGCTTGCGTCGCATTGACCTTGCTGCGGGCGGCCGCGAGGAGTTCAGTTACGACCACATCGGCAACCTGGTCCGCCGGCGCAGCGTCGACGCCGCGGGCGGTGTGACAACCGAGGTCTGGAGCCCGGACAAGCTGCTGCGCGTCGAAGGCGGCGCCCTGGTGCTACAGTTCAGCGACGGCCAGCGCATCGTCGCGCGCCAGCGTGCCGGCGTGCGTACCTGGCAGCATGTGGACCACCTGGGCTCGCTGGTGCTCGTGACCGACGCCGCCGGCGACGCGCTGCTCTCGATCGGCTACGGACCGTACGGCCAGGTGCTCAGCCGCCGTGGGCCCGGTACCGCGGCGCAAGGCTTCGCCACCGGTCAGGCGCTGGGGCCTGGCCTCGTGCTGTTGGGTGCGCGCTGGTACTGTCCACGCATCGGGCGCTTCCTGTCGCCCGATTCGATGATCGGCGACGCCAGCGACCCGCTCGCGTGGAACTTCTACGCCTATTGCCGCTGCAACCCGACCAGCTACGTCGATCCGAGCGGGCGCTTTAACTGGAAGCTTTTCGGCGCGATCCTGGCCACGATCGCGATTATCGCGGTGGCGGTGATCGTCTCGGTCTTCACATTCGGCATCGCTTCGCCGGCCGCAGCAGCGCTGACCGTCGGCGGGCTGTCGGTGACCTGGGGCGCGGTGTTTGCCGCGACGATGATCGGCATCGCCGCCGGCGGGGTGATTGGCGGCATCGCCGCGGCTCGCGCCGGCGGCGACGCGGGTGACATTGTGCTCGGCGTGCTGGTGGGCGGCGCGGTCGGGGGCTGGGCGGTTTTCGGGGCGGCATTCGCCGGCGTTGCCGTGGCCGGGGGGCTTGGTCTGGCGCAAGGCGGCATCGCCGCTGGGGCGGTGTCCGGTGGCGTCAGCGGCCTCATCAACGGCGCCGCGATGGGCTTCGCCTCGGGATTTGCCGGCGGCAAGAACAACGGCTTCAAAGACATCATGGAGCAGGTACTGGTCGGCGCCATCATCGGTGCCGCAGTCGGTGCGGCCTTGGGGGCGTTGAGCGGTATCCAGGCGCCAAAAGAGACGGTCCGGGAATCACTAGAAAAGGCCTGGAAGCCAGACATGATGTGGGAGCCGACCCCGCAGCTTACTGGCCCTCCGCCTCCAGTCAATTCTCCCGCAGCTGCTATCGGCCAGACGGGGACGGGACTGCTAGGCACATCGGTTGGCGCTGTGGCGCCCCACGTAGCGGGAGCCATCGCGCGTTATACAGGTTCGATCGTCATACAGACGATCGTGGTGGACCTCCATGCGGCCGCCGCATCGGCGTACTGGGACGACTTGCAGAACTACGTACGCACCCACAACGTGAACCTGGGCCCATTCAATTTTATCAAGGGCGATTTCTAACGCTGCCGCCCTAGGGCGTTGGAGCGACTCAGTGTTCGCGACTTATGGCCTGAGTTCTGGCGTAATTCAGCTGCTGGGAATAGCGAAGCTTCATATGCAATTTAGGTCACTACCACAAGCGCCATGATTCGAGCAATTACAATAACTACGTATTGTTACTCAGCCTGGTTCCATTTTTCTGGTGTGTTTGGGATGCTAGCCATATTGCGTCCGTCTAGGCAACTTCGAAAGTAGCTAAGACTGCGAAGGTCCACTTTGCGTGGCCCCGACCGAGCGGTTATGGCCGAACTGAGACACTCAAACGGCAGCACAAACGCTGCCAACGACCGGCTATAGGCCTTCAAGTTGGACGTCAGAAATCATCGCCAATACCTGAAGGAGTGTCGCGTGCCCACCCAATCGAGTCTTTTCGCAAAGCCATCAAGGCAGTCCCTGCGTCCAAGTATGCCATAGAACTGCAAGGCCGATTCGCTGGAGCATCATCTTTCTTATGGGTACGCAATACAGAGTTGACGCGAAATGTTTTCCGTTGTCACAGGGGCTATATGTCGCGCTTCTTCGAGATATCTATCGCTTCCGCAATGTTGCGCGGTGTCTGCTTGACGGTCCTTGCCTTGACAGCGCGCCGCCGCTGCCCACGATGTTCCTGTACCCATGAACTGAGGCTGACGTGAACGGGTCTGCGAAGCGCTCCAGCCAGGCACACGTTCCGGTCCCAAGCGTCGCGCGCGCTGACGCGTCGTTGCTCGGTATACTCGAAGGTCTCCGTGTGCATCCGGAGCGAGTGCGGAAGGTTTCGGCTGCCCCGATCATGATCGCGGTGCTAGACAGTTCTCCCGACGTACGCGAGGCCTGGCTGGGCGAGCTTGCTCGCTACCAACGCGCATGCGGTTGCAATCTAGGCGCCGGCGGCGCGATTTCGGGGTTCGTCGCGGCGACGGCCTGGCAGGTCACGCGAATCAGACAGCTCACTGCCGGTGTCATCGTGGCGGATACGCTCGAAGTCCTCGGCGCGGCCCTCCTCTGCGGGATACTCGGCAAGCTCCTCGGGCTCGCTCTCGCCCGGACCCGTTTCCAGCGCGCCACAGACGCCTTCATCGGACACGTCTCACGCCCCACCAACAATGGAGTTGGGAGCCAAAGCCTCTTGCCCCACTAAGGAGACAACGTGTCCAAGTGCACGCAGTGGGTAGATCAGGGGGTCATCGGCTGCAAGACGTGGGCGGACGAACAAACCGCAAGCTGCTCGCAATGGGCCGACGAGGGTTCGAATCAGTGCGGTACCTGGGCCGACGAGGGTTCGAATCAGTGCAGTACTTGGGCCGATGAGGGTTCGAGCCACTGCTGTACCTGGTGGCCCTGCTCCTGGCTCTGCGATGCGTACTATTGGGTTGCGAAATGGGTGTGCAAGGCCTGGTATTGGGTTGCGAAGTGGGTGTGCAAGGCCTGGTATTGGGTTGCGAAGTGGATGTGCAAAATCTGGTTCTGGATTGTGAAAGCGGTCTGCACGATCTGGGAATGGATCGCGAAGCTGGTATGTGTCGCCTGGGGAAACATTCGCTGCGTGTTCAATACTGTCCTCTCACCTTTCCGACGTGCTAGAGCACGGCCGCGGATCACAAAGGTGTTCGTCCTCATGCTTGAGAACCGCTCCTTTGACCACATGCTCGGCTTCGCGTCGCTCACGGGCACAGACGCCATCACCGGCATACCGGCGACTGCCGACAACCTGGTCGGCAAGAATCTGACGGCGGCGCCGTTCGCCAACAGCTTCAATGGAACGTTTTCACCCTCACCCACCAATCCGGCTCCATTCAAGATCCCGGATGAAGACAAGGATCCGGGGCACGAGTTCATGAACGTGCTCCTGCAGCTCACCGGGACGACCTCGTGGAACGACCAGAGCACGGCCCACGTCTATCCTCCCATCACGAGCATGGGGTACGTGGAATCCTATTCGGGTGTCGGCTCCGCACATCCGGGCAATATCATGCTTAGCTATCCACCGGACCGCATCACGGTGCTCACGAAGCTCGCGCAAGAATTTGCGGTGTGTGATAACTGGTTCTCCTCGATGCCCGGGCCAACCTGGCCAAACCGGTTCTTTCTTCATGCTGCATCCTCTGGCGGGCTCGACGATAGCCCCTCGGGGGCTGAATCCGCGATCGCGTCACTCGTGGACGGCTATCGCTTCACCAACGGCACGATCTTCGATCGGCTCGACGGAAACTGCATCGACTGGCAGATCTCCGAGGGGGACGAGTTTCCGCAGGTCTTCGCTATCAGCGGGATGGAGCTGAATGCGCTCGAAGGCCGGTACTCGGACTTCGAAGACTTCGCAAGCGAGGTTACCGACCCCAATTTCTCGCCGAAATATATATTCATCGAGCCGAGCTACGGCAATATCCTCCCTACGACCCCCGGCGATTTCACCTGCGGCACCTCGCAGCATCCGTTGGATGACATCACGCGCGGCGAATGGCTGATCAAGCGGGTGTACGAGGCGATACGGAGCTCACCGCACTGGGAGACAAGCGCGCTCGTCATCACCTATGACGAGCACGGCGGCTTCTTCGACCACGTACCGCCTCCCGGCATGAGCGCCGCGCCACCGGTAGTGCCACCAGGCGATCCGATCGCGAGCGACGCCAACAATCATCACAACTTCCAGTTTGACCAGCTCGGCGTGCGCGTGCCAGCAGTTATCATCTCGCCGCTCATACCAAAGGCCACGATCGACCACACCCGCTATGACCACAGTTCTGTCTCGCGCACGCTGTGTCGGCTTTTCGGCATGAAGACGCTCACCATGCGGGATGCGGCAGCGAACGATTTTCTCCATCTGTTCTCGCTCGCCACTGCGCGCACCGACACGCCGCTCACGCTTCCCGAGCCGGCGAACTCCAACTGGACTTGCGAGCCGGGCGTGCTCACAGATTTGACCGACGCGTCAGACGTGCCCGAACCTGCGGGAAGCGATGATTCGGCATCGTCCAGTTCCTCTCTCACGGGGGCGCCAGCGACCGAGCAACAAAGGACCAAACAGCAATCTCCGACTCGCGACAACCCGACCCGCCAGCCGGAGTCGCTCCCGGTACCATCTTCATTCTGGGGCTTCATGCGCGTCGCTCTGCGCAGAGCGCTGCTCACCGTCCCGCCGGGACCGACACGGCGGCGCAAGCAGATTATTCAGCAGTACCTTGATGTACGCACCGAGCAGGATGCGCGCCGTTTCATTCACGAATCGCGCCTGCGCGTCCGCCGATTCAAGAATCCGATCGATGAGTGGCGCCCGCTTCAGATGCAGCGTACAGAGGGACGGGACGCGGGTCCAGGCAAGGCGCCGCCGCGTGGCGACGGTCCGGGTGGCCACGCATCGTCAGAGTAGCCTCGATGGCTGAGTGCGACAGCCTGCTCGACTCGCTTGAGGCGAAACGCCTCGCATGATCGTCGCGCTTCATTGTGCGACTCGCAGTGACTCATGTCTTTCTCATCTGTGAACTTGATGGCGCAAGCTACAACTCCGAAGGGAAACTGACCCCGTATCAGGCTGAAAACAGTGCATATACAAGCTTCAGTGTCGACGGCGCAAACGGGCGGATCAACCGCTATGGCGGCAGCCTGACCGCGCTGTTACACAAGACGCTCTACAATTACGCTGACACGAGCCTCACGCCTTATAGGTCGGACTTACTCAGCGAGACCACCTTTCTCTAGGAAGGTACGAACTACTCGCATAGCACCATTTCTCAGGAGTACGACAAGTATGGAAACCTGGTGCGACTAGAGCGAAGGTCGCGTATTCGCCAAGGAAATCGGCAGCGACCGCTCCTACTTCGCGATCCTCGATCAGAAGCAGCCGTGACGACCTTGTACGTGAACGTCCGATGGTCGCGGATCAGGTGAACAGTGATATTGGTATTGGGTGACCAGCCAATCTTCACCTCCACTGAGAGTTCCGGCCCACGCTCGATCGTACATGTGCTTGCGAGGCTGCATACCACGAAAATGCGACTACGAACAGGGCTCAGCTGACGATCGGCCACCAGCCGTGCCAGCCGTCGAGGAAGCCGGGCTCCCAAGCGGCAGTCCAAACCCGGCCATCGGTACCGACCACGAACACGTCGAGCTTGTTGGTGCTGCGCGACACGGCGGTCACCGCAGCACCCGGCGCAGCCCGTCCGCCCGCCAGCTCCCACCAGCCGTGCCAACCGTCGTGAAAGCCGGGCTCCCAGGCGGCGGTCCGGACAACACCCGCGTTGTCGGTCACGAAGATGTCGAGATGATCCTGGCTGCGCACGACCGCGTGGACCGGCGCCCCGGCCGGCACGTGGATGTCACCGATCGGCCACCAGCCGTGCCAGCCGTCGAGGAAGCCGAGCTCCCAAGCCGCGGTGCGAATGGCGCCCCCCGAATCGACCTGGAAGATGTCCAGGTTGTCCTGGCGCCGGACTGTCGAGGTCACGTACCCGTTCTGGGTTGACCGCGCAGGCGCGCCCTGCGTGGGCCAACGCCTGACGACACCATTGACCGTGTACTCGAGGATGTAGTCGTCGGGCATGAACGGGACCCGAAAGCCCTGGTCCCAGGCGTACTTCCCGTAGCTCGGCATGTTCATCCAGGCGGCCAGCCAGTACGACGTTTCAGGACCGGCCGAAAAGAACGGCTGGTTGGTCATCGGGTTGATGAGTGTGAACTCGAGCTGTGCGTTGAGCTCGGGAGCCGGCCACCATAGGTCGTTGTCCGCGACCGCCGCAATCTTTCCAAGGACCGCGGCTTCGACCGGCGGTGGCAGGAACGGCAGCGACGTCGGGTGCACTTTGCCGGGGATCCGCCGATAGACTCCGACCTCGGCCCCGAACCCGCCGGGGAACTGCGGCAGTCCGAGGAAGTTTGGGCAGAGACCCTTCCACAGTTGAATGACGACCGGCTGCCCGTTGATGCTGGTCTCCACGATCATGGACGCATAGCCCGGCCACTGGAGGGCCAGGAGGCATGGCAGCCCCGAACACAGCGCCTTCCAGTTCTCGGACGTCTCGACATACCCGTAGCCGCGAGCGTCACCGTACTGGATGGTGGCTGTGAGAAAGTTGATGACCGTGTTTGACGCCCATAGCGCGTTACCCGCAGGCCCATAGATGACGAAGTTGCCGTCGTCCTGAAGGACCGCCGACGCTCCCGGGTTGCCGTCTGTCGCGCTTGCCCAGAGCGGCACATTTGCTGCGGTGTATGCGACGAGGTTCCCATCCCCCTGCATGATCACCCGCGTCACCGGCTGACCGGCGGTGTTTGACGCCCACAGTGGCTGGCGCGTCTGGGTGCGATAGAGGACGAGGTTCCCGTCGCCCTGCATGACCAATCGAAGCCAAGTATTACTCGACACGAGCTCACCGCCGACGTTCAGCTGCTCGTTGATATTCAGGCTATTCATGGTGCGTCCCTCCCCGGAGTAACATGTGATAGCGGTGGGCAGGGTGGTCTGCCCCCAATTGTTGGCCACTAAGTTAAGTAAACTGCGATACCGAGACCGGTTGGGCGAACCAACTACA
>Ga0247727_10002090_pt1 | contig 46163 bp, 41 predicted proteins | sample WisWelCaveWW1625_FD_202498 | JGI IMG/M metagenome (GOLD analysis project Ga0247727, IMG submission 202498) | Biofilm microbial communities from Wishing Well Cave, Virginia, United States - WW16-25 | ecosystem: Environmental > Aquatic > Deep subsurface > Groundwater > Cave microbial mat | place...
TTATCCCGTTCATCGGCTGTGATCTGGTTATATGGTTTTGGCATACACAGAGGTTATCATTTTTTTCCTCCGTGTTGCACTTCGTTATTGAACTCGGGAAAGGGTTTTAAACGGTTCCCGAATATCCAGATAAAAGGCAGAAAAATTGTTTCAAAGTGCGGAAACATTGTGTTATGATGGCCCCGTAATTTAAATGCCGAGATAATCGGATATGGAGATACTATTTAATGGCTAAAGTGACATTGGTTCGTGTTCCGAGTTTATTCGCCGCCGGAGCTTTGACTTTAACCGCCACCCCGCCGATTGGGATTGCTTATGTTGCGGGGAATTTAAGAGCGGGAGGACATAAGGTTAAGGTGGTTGATTCCATCGGCGAAGCCCTGGAACAGTATTATCATTTCGGCATTAAAAATTTGTATGTCAACGGCTACACCATGCAACAGCTGTTAGCCGCCATCCCCAAAGATTCAGAATATATCGGCGTTTCCTTTCCCTTCTCCAATGAATGGCCTTTGGCCAAAAAGGTTTGTTCAGCCATCCGCGGGGAATTCCCGCGGGCCGTGATCTTTTGCGGCGGCGAGCATGCCACGGCTGTCCCCGAATATTGTCTGACCGATTGCCCGGCAATTGATTATTGCGTCATCGGAGAAGGGGAAGAGACCGCCTTGGATTTGATCAATGCTCTGGAATCCGGCCGCTCGGCCAAAGAGGTTGGTAGTATCGCTTTACGCGATGAATGGGGCAAGGTCGTAAAGACATTGCGCCGAAGCCGGATGCTATCAATCGATGATATCCCGGAGCCGGCGTGGGATCTGGTCCCTTTGGAAAATTATCTTGCCGGCGGATACAGTTATGGAGTCAATATCGGCCGCACCATTCCCATCATTGCCACCCGAGGTTGTCCTTATCAATGCACGTTTTGTTCCAATCCTTTGATGTGGACGACGCGCTGGCTGGCCCGAACTCCCGTCAGGGTTGTTGAAGAGATGGAATTTTACATCAAGAAATACGGGATCCAGAATTTTGATTTTTATGATTTAACGACGGTCGTTAAAAAAGAGTGGATCGTGGAATTTTGCACGATGTTAGTTGATCGAGGACTTAATATCACTTGGCAGCTCCCCAGCGGAACCCGCTCCGAAGCTTTGGATAGCGAAGTCACCGCGCTTCTTTACAAATCCGGCTGCCGGAATTTAACGTACGCCCCTGAGAGCGGTTCTCCGGAAACCCTGAAAAAAATTAAAAAGAAAATCAACCCGGACAGAATGATTGAGTCCATGAAGGCCGCGATTGCCAACCAGATCAACATCAAGGCGAACATCATTGTGGGATTCCCAGGTGAAAAATTTAAAAATATTCTTGAGACGTATAAATTTATTATCCGTATGGCGGTCACGGGGGTCCATGACGTATCGGTCTGGACGTTTTCCGCTTATCCGGGAAGCGAAATTTTCCATGATCTGCAGAAAGCTAACCGGATGCCGCCGTTTAACGACGATTATTTCATTTCCCTTTTAAGCTATTCCGATCTTAAAAATGTCGTCTCCTGGAATGAATATTTTTCCAGCTGGCAGTTGAAATATATACGGCTGTTTGGACTCATTTTGTTCTACGCCGCCAGTTATGTTTCCAAACCGGTTCGCCTGGTTAAATCTATCCGTAATATCATCCGGCACAAGCCAGAGTCGCGCATGGAAATGATTGTTGAAAAAGCGATTAACCGCCACAAAAAAAGTGACCCCAGACCATGGGAAGAGGCTTTGGTAAAATAGAGATTTTATCCCTTCAGTTGTTTTCTTTTTTTTCCAAACTACAGCAGAAAAAATGAATATTGCCTTAATTGAAGTCAAACCAAAGAAACGTGATTATATCGCCAAGGAAATGGCCGGCGGTTTAGGCAAAAGGGTGAGCCTGGGAAATAATTTTTTTGGGACGATCCTTAACCGCTATTTGATGTCGATGTTCATCGCCCCGCCGATTATCCTCGCCAATTTAGCCGGCATTTGCCGTCAGTTTCAACATAAGGTCACGGCCTACCATACTTATCTCCCGGAAGATGTGTCAAAAGAAACGGATGTTGCGGTTGTTTTAAGCAGTATGGTGGACTATAGCAATGAAGTGGAATTTATTAAATTGCTTAAAGTTGCCAGACCTTCACTTAAGGTTATTGTCGTTGGGTCTTTTGCCTCGGCGATGCCTGAAATTTACCAGGGGACAGCGGACTATGTTCTCAAAGGCGATGCCGAAATCATCCTGCAAAAGATTTTTAAAGAAGGATTTCCGAAAGAGAAAGTTGTGGCCTCCGCGGACCCGGAAAATTTAAATGAACTGCCCATGATTGACTGGACGCCGTTTTTAAAAAATGGTTATTACGCCAAACGGCCGTTTTCCAAAGAACTGGGAGTGAGTATTCAAAAGTCGCGGGGTTGCAGCATGACCTGCAATTATTGTCCCTACGCTTCCTTTTACGGAAAAGCACGGCAATTTGACAGCGATTATGTTTTAAAAACGATTGAACACTATTATCACAACCACCACATCCGTTATTTTATGTTCCGCGATCCGAATTTCGGGGAGAACCGAAAAGATTTCGCTATTTTTATGGAGAAACTTATTAAGAGTAATTTAAAAATCAGCTGGAGCTGTGAGGCCCGCCTGGACACTTTTAAAGATGACGATTTGACGCTGATGAGCGAGGCGGGATTGCGTTATATCATCACGGGCGTGGAAAGTAGCGACGAAGAACTTTTGAAGGCGAATTTGCGTCGGGCCTATAAAAAAGAAGACGCGTTTCGAAGGATCGATATCCTGCAGAAGGCTGGTGTCGTGGTCCAAACCAATTTTATTTTGGGTTTTCCGCACGAGGCCGAGAAGAGTGTTCTGGAAACAATCGAATACGCCAAGAAATTGAATTCCATGTTCGCCACGTTCCATGTTTACACGCCGCAGCCGGGGACAAAAATTTTTGACGATTATAGAAATCGATTGCTTGGCGTTGATTGGGAAGATTTCAGTTACGCGAATCTGGTCTGGCGGCACGATACTTTATCCAAGGAATTCCTTGAAAAAACAACCGCCCAGGCTTACCGTGATTATTATTTTCGACCCCAGTGGCTGGCCAAGCACGCGGGGCGCCTGATGAAGATTATTTTCTAACGAGGAATTTTTTTGTGCGCACCGTCTTAGTCACAGGCCGTAATGGTTTTGTCGGGCAGGAATTGAGCCGTCGGTTAAAAGAGACGCACAAGGTTGTTTCCATCATTCGGCAGATGAGACCGGGAATTGATTACGATGGTGAAGAGCTCATCATCTGCGATCTTAAAAATGTTAAAGCCGAGGATATCAAAAAGTATCGGGTTGATCTGATTGTGCATTTAGCCGCTCAAATCCGCGGCCGCGCGTGGGACATCGAAAGAAATAATATCCAAAGCGCCCAGGCGCTGTTCGATGCCGCCGGGAAATTAAAAATCTCTGTCATTCTTTTAGGTTCAACGAACGCCCTTTATGAAAGTGCCTTAGGCAGTTACGCCCGCTCGAAGAGCATCGTTGAAAACTTCCTGAAGACAAAAAATATTCCGTATTTAATCTTGCGCGTGCCGCTGGTCATCGGCCGGCATTCCGCTTCCATGCGCGCGATCAAATTTTTTTATCAAAAGTTTTTTTTCTTTCCCTTGTTCGGCCCGCAGGACGGCAAGATTCAACCCATTGCGGTTGCCTCTTTAGTGGATGTCCTGCTATCAAAAATAAATTCGACTCTTTCCGGTGAGGATGCCTTAAATGTTGTCGGTTGGCGGAGTTATACGTATCGGGAGATCATTGAGAAGACTATTGGCGGCAAAAAAAAGGTAATGTTTTTCACGATCCCTTTTCATCTTTCCTTAAAGGTCACGCGGTTGTTTGAACGTCTTTGTCTTCCGCTTTTTATATCTTCCGAAGAAATTATCAGTGTGAATATGAATAAAAGCATTGAGCCGCAACGTCATGGCCCGACCATTTTTCTCGATAACGATCCGGATATTTTGTTCAGGTAAAACCAATGTTAAAAGCGATCATTTTTGATTTTGATGGTGTTATTTGCGAGTCCGTTGAGGTCAAGACCGAGGCGTTTCGAAAACTATTTCAAGATTACCCGAAGCAGCTTGAGCAAATCCTGCGGTTTCACATGGACAACGGCGGGATGAGCCGCTTTGAGAAGTTTAAAATCATTTATCGGGATTTTTTGCGCCAAGAGTTGACTGAGGAGCATTCAAAAGAGTTGGGACGGAAATTCACTGAGTATTCCTACCAGGCGGTCATTGATTCTCCCTTTGTCAAAGGCGTCGGTGAATTCTTGGAGAAATATCACAAAACATTTGTGTTTTTTATTGTCTCGGGAACACCAGAGGGGGAAATGGTTTCGATTGTTAAAGAAAAGGGACTGGGGAAATATTTTCAAGGGGTTTATGGAACCCCCAGACTTAAAGGCAAACTTTTAACGCTGATATTGAAGCAAAATGAACTGAACAAAAGTGAAGCGATTTTTGTTGGTGATTCCCGGACTGATTATGCGGGCGCCCAAGAAGCGGGTGTGAGGTTTATCGGTCGGCTCCATGAGGGGTATCCGAACCCGTTTTTGGGAGTGCGCGTCGATGCGGTTATTAATGATTTGTCGGAGTTATATTCCAAAATAAAGAATTTACAATAGGTTGCTTTGTAGGTATACTAAATCCCATACATAGGTAGGTTATTGAAAAGGCAAGCCAAACCAACTGAGAAGAGAGGGAGAATGATATCTGCGCAAAAGGATTCAAAGTTTAAGGTCCTTTTTATTTATCCCAATTTCCAGATGGCCCATCTGCTACTTCCTGCCGGTATATCTATTCTTTCCGCGGTTTTGAAAAAAGCGGGTTTTGAAACCAAGGTTTTCGATACGACACTCTACCGTCCCCCGCATAAAAGTTTTGACGATATTCGCCTTGAAATGCTGCAGCTTAAGCGGTTTAGTCTGGATGAACGGGCTGTCCTTTACAAGCAAACAGACATGGTCGATGATTTTATCAAAGTTTTAGATGAGTATCGGCCTGATCTCATTGGCGTGTCTATTCTACAAGACACTTTTCCCATTGCTTTGCCCCTTATACGTGAGGCCCATCAACGCGGTTATCCGGTTTTAGTCGGCGGTATTCTATCGTCTTTTGCCCCGGAGGATGTTATTCAAGAAGAAGCGGTGGATATTCTTTGTGTGGGAGAAGGGGAAGACCCGATGGTCGAACTCTGCCGGCGCATGTCCCAAGGACTTGCCTATGACGATATTCCCAATCTTTGGGTTAAAAGACGGGACGGGACGATTTCGAAAAATAAAATCGGTCCAACCGTTAATGTCGACCAATTGCCGTATAGTGATTATGATATTTTTGACCCCGTCAGATTTTACCGGTCCATGCAGGGACGGGTCCTGCGGATATTGCCGGTTGAGATGCACCGCGGCTGCCCTTATCAGTGTGCCTTTTGTGAAGATCCGATGCTCAACGTTCTTTATAAAACCGTCAATCAGCGTTACCATCGGGCTAAAAGTCCTCGGCGATTGATTGATGAAATAAAATATTTAGTGGAGAGACATCAGGCGGAATTTATTTATTTTAATGCCGAGACTTTTTTTGCCATGCCGGACCGGGATTTTGTCGAGATAGCGGAAATGTACACCAAGGAAGTTCACCTGCCCTTCTGGCTTCAAACCCGCCCTGAGACCATCACCCCGCGGCGGATTGAGTTGCTCAAGCAGATGAATGTCTCTCATATCAATGTCGGGCTAGAGCACGGCAATGAAGAATTCCGCAGAAAAGTGCTGAAGCGTTCGATGAAAAATGAACTGATTATCAACGGTCTTTCGGCGCTTCATGAGGCTGGTGTTTCCACCACCGTTAACAATATTATGGGATTTCCTGATGAAACCCGGGAACTCATTTTCGATACCATTGAACTGAACCGCCATGTCCAATCCGCCACCATCAATGCCTACCTTTTTAATCCTTATAAAGGAACCGAACTGTATAAAGTTTGCGCGCAAAAAGGCTATCTTCCCGATAAAAATTCGGAGCAGGTCATTGATATTGCTCTCAGTGAAGATTTTCCGTATTTTAAAACGATTCTCAATATGCCGCAGATCTCCAAGGTGGAGCTCTGCGGTCTTCAGCGAACATTCGTGCTCTATGCCAAATTACCCAGGTCGGAGTTCCCCAGGATCCGGATTGCCGAAGAATTTACCGAAGAAGGCAACCGCATGTTTGCCACCCTCCGGGAAGAATATCTTGGCGGCGTTTATGAAAAAGCTGTTGAGTTAGTCTGAGTTTATGTCCCTTAAAGTATTATTAGTCTATCCCAATTTAAGAGGCATGAACATGTTGCCTCCCGCCATTGGACTGCTCTCCGCGGTTTTAAAGCGTAGCGGGTTTAAGGTACAACTCTTCGACACCACTTATTATGAAAAGCTTGATGACGCCCACGCTGAAGCTGATTCCGACAAAATGAAGGTCGACAAACTCATGGCCCGTCCGTTTAAAATGCCCGATGAGATTACTTTAAGGACGACCAATGTTTTCAAAGATTTTAAAAAGGAAGTCAATGCCTTCAGTCCGGATTTGATTGCCTTGTCGGCAACAGAAGACATGTTTTTACTTGGGGTTAAACTTCTGCGAGCTCTTGGAAACAAACGGCCGTTGACGATTTTAGGCGGTGTCTTTGCCACCTTCGCTCCGAAACTTGCTTTAAGCTTTCCTGAAATCGATATTGTCTGTAAAGGTGAAGGGGAAGATGCTTTACGGACATTATGCGAACGTCTGGAAAAAAAACAATCTTACGATGACATTTCGAATCTGTGGATCAAGCGGAAAGACGGGACGATTAAGAGCAATCCCACCCACATGGTGGACATGAACGCCAATCCGTTGATTGATATGTCGATCTTCGAAGAAGCTCGGTATTACCGTCCGATGGGCGGCCGGGTCTGGCGGATGTTTCCAGTGGAGACCTTTCGCGGTTGTCCTTATCAATGCACGTTTTGTAATTCTCCATCGCAAATGGCAATGTATAAAAAAGAGGAGGGCAAATCCTATTTAAGGCGCAAGACCTTTGAAAATTTGCGCCGGGAATTATTGTTTTATAAAAATGAAATGAAGGCGGAATATCTTTACTTCTGGGCGGACACATTTTTTTCCTGGAAAGAAGGAGAGTTCGAGGAATTCGCTGAAATGTATCGGGATATCGGTCTGCCGTTTTGGTGCCAGACCCGTGTCGAGACCGTCAGTTACGAGCGGTTTAGATTGTTGAAAGATATCGGTTGCGCGCGCATCTCTTTCGGCATTGAACACGGCAATGATGAGTTTCGGAAAAATGTGTTGCACCGACCCGTCACCAATGAAACGATGATCCGGAATTTTAAGATTGTCAGAGATGTCGGCATCCCGTTTAGCGTGAACAATATTATGGGATTTCCTCATGAAACGTACGACTTGGCCTTTGATACCATTGAATTAAATCGTAACATCGATTCTACCGACCGCAATGCTTATGCGTTTACACCCTTTGCGGGTACGCCGTTGCGCGCGATCTGCAATCAGCTGGGTTTTGTCAAAGAGACGGACATTGTTCATTCTATTTTTGTCAACGGTTCGCTGTTGAATATGCCGCAGTTTCCACAGAAGAAGATTAATAATTTGTTGAAAGTTTTTAACATGTATGTCAAATTCCCCAAGTCGCGCTGGCCGGAGATTAAGTTAGCCGAAGAAGAGACGCCAGAAGCTAACAGAATCTTTGAGAATTTGAAGAAAGAATACATGGCGCGTTTTTGGGGCATGTCGGAAAATTTTGAAGAGGCAGCCATGGAAAAGTCCGCGGGCGCGCCTATGAACAACTAACCGCGTTGTTGAGCTGATGAAGATATTTCTTACCGGTGCTTCTGGAATGCTGGCGGCGGAAGTTATCCTCCAGCTTGTGGCCGACGGCCACAAAGTCATTGAAACCGACCTTCGGCCGCGTTTAGACAGGATTATTTCCCTCGATATAACGGACCCGGATCAAGTTAAGAAAGAAATCAGCGCTATCCGTCCGGATTATGTTTTTCATCTTGCCGCTGAGACCAATGTGGATTTATGCGAACAGAAACCCGACCTCGCCTTCCGCGTCAATACCCTAGGTACCGAGAATATCGCTTTAGTCTGCCAGGAATTTGATGTTCGGTTTTTGTACATCAGCACCGCCGGTGTTTTTGGTGGGGAGAAAAAAGATCCCTACACGGAATTTGATATTCCCAACCCCGCCAATATCTACGGACACAGCAAGCTGCAGGGCGAACACATCGTCAGAAACCTTTTAAGTCGGTATTTTATCATCCGCGCCGGCTGGATGGTGGGCGGCTGGGAGATTGATAAGAAATTTGTTTATAAGATCGTCCAGCAGATTCTCGAAGGCCGAAAGGAATTGCGCGTTGTTTGTGATAAATTCGGTTCTCCGACATTTACCAAGGATTTTGCCGGGAATCTGATGAATGTCATTAACACCAACCGCTATGGACTTTACCATATGACCAATAAAGGAACATGTTCGCGTTATGAGGTGGCCGTCAAGATTGTCGAATTTATGGGGCTTAAAAGTAAAGTCAAGGTCATTGCCATCAGTTCCGATGAATTTCCGTTGCCAGCCCCGCGGGCCGACTCTGAGATGATGCGTAATTACCGGTTAGATCTCCTGGGATTAAATCACATGCCGCATTGGGAAGAATCGCTGAAGCGGTATATCGAATCTAACATCCCCAAAGTAAGTCAGGCCGAGGTTCACCGTTGAATCCGCTGATCAGTGTTATTATTCCTGCCTATAACAAATCACGGTTGACCGTTAAAACGGTTGAAAGCGTTTTAAACCAGACGTATCAGCCCATCGAAATCATTGTCGTGGATGACGGCTCAACGGATGATACGCGTGGACAGCTCTCGCGGTATGCGGATAAAATTCAATACGTGTACAAGGAAAATGGCGGCGCCTGCAGCGCGCGCAATCTTGGGTTTAAGCTGTCAAAGGGCGATTATATCGGTTTTCTTGATTGCGATGATGTGTATCATCCCGAAAAAGTACAGCTCAGTGTCAATTATTTAGAGGATCATCCTGATGACGGCTGGGTGCACACCGCGGTTGATTTTATTGACGAAGACGGCGCCATTGTGGGGGGCTGCGACAGTCCGAAAAGCCGCGATCAGGGACGGATTACCCGTCAGCTTATTTTGCGCAATTATGTTTGTAATTCAACGCCCCTTATCCGGCGTTCGTGCCTGGAGAAAGTCGGCGCTTTCGATGAGACCATTTTTACCCCGGCGGATTGGGATTTATGGTTAAGGCTCTCTACAGAGTATCAAGTTGGCTATATCCCACGACGCCTTACACAGTATCGGGTTTCCCAGAGCTATATTTTTAAGAATTTGGAATTAGCCCAACGTGAGGAAAAACAGGTCATGGAGAAATTTTTTATTGCCTATCCGAAATACTTTTATTTGGAAAGGCGCGCCCGGGCTAACATGCACTTACGATTCGCCCAATGCTATTTGCTCAAAGATGATTTGACCAGAGTCAAAGAAGAATTTTTATTGTGCTTAAAGTCTTTTCCGTTTTATGTGAAGGCCTGGTTTCTTTTCGGCTATTTTCTTGTCGCGCGAGACAATCTGCGGGAGCGTCTCCAAAAAAAAATATTGGGATTTTCCTCAAACCAGGCGTCAAGGGTAAAGCTATGTCAGGGCATTTAACATCTAAGATCCCGGTCGTGCAAAAGTGGGGATTATATTTTTTAGGGCTCATCTGCCTGTTGTATTCGACTTTATTTCGGGATTTCGCGGAGCTTAATATTCAGTTTCCCGGCTTGAATTTTCCTATTTTCGTTGGGGAAATCTTCTTGGGGATTTATTTATTATTTTTGTTAAGTCAGGCCAGGAGATTTTTTGTTCCGCTAAAATTGTGGCATATCGCCTTATTTCTTTACGGCGTGTGGATTTTGGACAACGCATTTTATGGATACCGCACGTACGGGCCCTTGGCGTTTCGTAATGCCGCTTTGTTCTATTATTCTTTGTTCGCGGTGATAGGATTTTTTTTATACAGCAAAGAAGTATTCACGCAGCGGACGATTATTTTTATCCTCAGTGTCCTGATCGCAGCCAAGCTGATCGTGGGTATTAATAATTTCTATATGTATCCTTGTCTCATTTTATCCATCATTCTTTTTCTGAAAATCGAAAACCGATGGGTAAGGTTTCTTTTTCTGCTTCCTTTGATCTATATCCCTGTCCGAAATCTCAACGCTCAGACGCACTTTTTTGGAGGATTCTTTTTTATCGGCGCCCGGGCCAGGATTATCGGGCACATACTGGCTTTTCTTTTTTTATCGGTGGTCTTGGGCCTCACATTTTCTAAGTTTAAGAATAAACGCCGATGGGTAATCTTTTGCAGCGTGGTTTTTTTACTTGCCGTGTCTGTTTTTCAATTTGCGGATCCCACGACTGTAAAATCCTTGACCCATTTTGATGAACTTGTCAGGATGTATCATGAAACCGAGCAAGTTATTGAAGAAAGAGGCTATCATAAGAAGGAGATTCCGGAGGTCCGGCTTTACACAAGAGAAGATTGGGACATTGGGAAAGTTCTGTCGTGGCGCGTGGCCCAAACCGTTCCGTCCTTTAAGAAAGAGGATAAGGAAAATATAAAAGCCATTAAAGCGCTCGTGGCTGAAATGGTGCGGGATCAGCAAGCAGCTATTGAAAAAAACGCTTTGGTCATTAAACAGGAGAAAGCAAAAGAGCTTGAGCAGCTTCAATTGAGGGAATCCTCTGTCTCTTCACCAGAGAACCCAGTTGACCCGATTGTCCCCAACCAAAATGTTCCCAAAAAATCACAAAGAGATGTCGTTGGGCGTCCCGGCGCTGCTGAGCCGGATCATGTCCCAACAAAAATAGTCGAAATTGAAAAAGAGAAAGACAGAGAGTTAGATGAGATGGTCGGTGTTGAACAAGGGAAAACATACAATCAGGTCAAGGCCCTTATTGAGTCTTATAATTTGGAAACTGAGATTTCTGTGGATGAGACTTTGCGCACCGCGATCATCCCGCCATCCCGAGATTTGGGCGGCGCGATCAATACGATCCTTTTTCGTTTTTATATTTGGAAAGACATGCTGGCCGAATTATATCGGGGAAAGGCGGTCTGGGGCATGAATTGGGGGTGGCCCCAGCGTTCCCCATCCATTGAAACTCTGGGATGGGCCTCGCTGGAATGGGGAAAGGATGGATGGATCACGCCGCATAATTCATTTCTTCACTTTATTTATCGAGGGGGAATCATCGGGGCGCTTTTGATTGTTGTTCTTTTATCGATATTAATTTTTCTCACCATTGATTTCGTCAAAATGAAATCTTCAGTTGGTATTCTTTTGATGAGTAGTTTTGTTTATTGGCTGGCCATGGTAAGTTTTTCGGTTTGGCTGGAATTTCCCTATGGCGCCATTCCATTCTGGGCATTGCTCGGGTTAACCATAGCGTATCACCAATCGCTAACCCAAAAGACAGCGAGATCATGAACTGGAAACGTAAAAAAGTATTGGTAACTGGGGCGGACGGTTTTATCGGCAGTCATCTAGTGGAAGGTCTTCTGCGAAAGGGAGCAACGGTGCGGGCCTTTGTTTATTACAATGCCTTTAATAATTGGGGCTGGTTGGACAGTTTGCCCAAACAGAATTTTAATGCGATGGACGTTTTTACCGGAGACGTCCGCGATCCCCATGGTGTTCTCGAAGCTATGAAGGACATCGATATTGTTTTTCATTTAGCCGCTCTCATCGGAATTCCGTACAGTTATCATTCGCCGGATAGTTATGTGGATACCAATATTAAAGGCACTCTGAATATTCTTCAAGCAGCGCGGAGATTAAAAACCGAAAAAGTTTTTCAGACATCGACCAGCGAAATTTACGGAACCGCCCAATATGTGCCCATGGACGAAGGACACCCCATTCATCCGCAATCGCCGTACGCGGCGACAAAAGTTGCCGCCGATGAACTGGCGTTATCATTTTACCGTTCGTTTAATCTGCCGGTGACGGTGGTCAGACCCTTTAATACCTTTGGTCCGCGCCAGTCGGCCCGGGCCATTATCCCGACGATTATCACGCAGGTTTATTCCGGTCAGAAAACCATTAAGCTCGGTAACCTTGAGGCCACGCGCGACTTCAATTATGTTTTAAATCTCGTGGATGCCTTCTTAAACATTGCCGAAATCAACCAAACCGATGGCCAGGTATTTAATGTCGGCAGCGGCCGGGAGATATCCGTGCGGCATTTGGTGGAGTTGGTTTGTCGGATCACCAAACGAAAAATAAAAATTGTTCAGGAAAAGCAAAGATTACGTCCCGAAAAAAGTGAAGTGGGACGATTGTTGTGCGATGCTGCCAAAGTCCAAAAGACCTGCGGTTGGCAGGGGTCGATATCTTTAGAAGAAGGGTTGGAAGCAACCTGCCATTGGTTGAAGAACCAGCTGCATTTTTATAAAACGGAGCTGTACAATGTCTAAATTGCAAGCCGTGATCTTAGCCGGGGGGAAGGGTTCGCGCCTGCGGCCATACACGACTATTTTACCGAAACCACTGTTGCCGTTAGGGGATTTCCCGATCGCGGAGATTATTATCCGGCAGTTGGGATTCTATGACATAAAAGATATTATTATTTCCACGGGACATCTGGCCGGACTCATTGAAACCTATTTTGGTGATGGCCGTCGCTGGGGTGTTCACATCCGATATGTTCAGGAAGATAAACCATTGGGGACGGCTGGGTCCATAAAATTTATCCCGAAGCTGGAAGAAAATTTCTTGGTGATCAATGGGGATACCTTAACTGACCTTAATTTCCGGAACCTTTTTAAATTTCATCAACAACACAAAGGTATCGCCACTATTTCCGTAAAAGAGCGCGTGGTCAAGACGGATTTTGGCGTGATTGAATTTAATAAGCGCCATGAGCTTTTGGATTATATTGAAAAGCCGGCGCATAAATCGTTTGTGAGTTTGGGAATTAATATTCTGAATAAACGCTGCCGGGAATATATTAAAATAGGTGAATCTATCGGGATGCCGGAGCTGATGCTTCGGATGAAAGCTATCGGTGAAAAGGTCCACTGTTTTAAGACCAAAAACGTGTGGTTGGATTTAGGGCGCATGGAGGATTTGGAAGCGGCCCAAGAGATATTTTCCAGCCGTCAAAAAAAATTCCTTTTGGGTTAAGATAATCAAAAATGAAGAAACGAATCTTGATCACGGGAGTCAATGGTTTTATTGGCGGAGCTTTGCGCCGACTCATCCGCGACCGGAATCTGAATTTTGAGGTCTTTGGGATTGATTTGGTCAAGCCCGCGCAAGCCGATAAACAGTTTTTCGTTTGTGATCTTAATAATCATCGGAAACTGCAGCGTATTCTCTCAAAAATCCGTCCGGAGCATATCTTTCACCTGACCGGTGGGCGAATCAGCGGCAAGAAGAAGCTTTTGCAATCGAACCTTTCGATTTCTCAATTGCTTTTCGAAACGATCAAGAAGATTCCAAATTTTCGGCCGCGGATTATTATCCCGAGCACGGCGGCTGAATACGGCAATGCCGGATGGCGGGGAAAATTTATTACCGAGAATGCTAATCAACGGCCCATTTCTTGGTATGGTTTTGTCAAATCCATGCAGACGGGCTTAAGTCTAACGTACGCCCAACAAGGTTTTGATGTGGTGGTTGGCCGTATATTTAATATTTCCGGATTTGGAACCCCGCCGATATTGGTCATCGGTAAATTCGCGTATGAAATTTCGTGTATCGAAAAAGAGCGTAAGAAGAAGGTTATTTACACAAAAGATTTAGCCGTCCGCCGGGACTTTCTTGATATTCAGGATGTGTGTTCAGCGTTATTGGCGATTGCCGAGGACGGCCAGTCCGGAGAAATTTACAATATCTGTTCGTCCAAGGCGTATACCATTAAAGATTTGCTGCAAAAGCTTTTGAGTTATTCAGCGGTCAGAGGTGTCCGTATCCAAGAATACAAGAATGGCGATGGCGAAGTGCGTGATGCGATTGGTTCAAACGTGAAAATCAAGGGGGCCACCCGCTGGCGACCGCAAGTTCCCATTGAGCAAAGCCTGCTGGACACTTTGAACTTTTATCGCGTTTACAAGCGTTGAAAAAGCAGGGCCCATGAGGATTTTGATTGCCCACAATCATTATCAGCAGTCCGGTGGCGAAGATGAGGTCGTCCGGGCAGAATGCGCGTTACTCAGGGAATTTAAACAAGACGTCCGGCTTTATGAGCGCAGCAACGCGGAACTCAACGGATACTCTTCCTTCCAGAAACTGAACCATTTATTTCGATTAGACTGGTCGCGGCAATCCTTTTTAGAGATGAAGAAAATCATCCGGGAATTTCGTCCGGATGTTGTCCATTTTCACAATATTTTTTTCATGATAACGCCTGCGGCCTATTTCGCGTGCCGACAAGAGGGCGTTCCGGTCATTCAGAGCCAGCATAATTTTCGTCTGCTGTGTTCCAATGCTTTATTTTTGCGGGGCCATCAGGTTTGCGAGGAATGCACGAAAAAGACACTTTGGCGCGGCGTGTTTTATGGTTGCTATCGAAATTCCCGGATAACAACGGCTTTTGTCGTTCGGATGCTGAATAAACATTGGCGAAAAAAGACATGGAGTCAGTTGGTGGACCGTTACATTACCGCGACGGAATTTACTCGACAGAAATTTATTGCCGGTGGAATACCCCAAGAGCGGATTGTCGTTAAGCCGCATTTTGTTTATCCGGATTTAGCCGAGCGCGGGCATGACGGCGGTTATGTTCTTTATGCCGGACGACTTAGCGCGGAAAAAGGAGTGGACGTCCTTTTGAAGGCATGGCAAGCCCATGGCGATGTTGCACTAAAAATTTTGGGTGAAGGCCCGGCCGCGGATGGATTAAAACGTTTTGTTCAAGCGAGCAACGTTGCCAACGTTGATTTTTTAGGATATGTCCCCCGCCGCCAATACGAAACAACCATGAGCCAGGCAAAATTTTTAGTCGTCCCTTCGATATGCTATGACAATTTTCCCCGGGTGATTGCCGAGGCGTATGCCTGCGGCATTCCGGTCTTAGCCAGTCGTATCGGCAGTATGGAAGAATACGTTTCCGATCGTAAAACCGGAATCTTATTTAAGCCGGGAGATTCAGATGATTTGGCTCTAAAGATTCGCTGGATGCTACAGCATCCCGATGAATTGCGGGGCATGGGACGATGGGCTCGCCAGGTCTATGAAAAGAAATATCGGGCCAGAGAGAATTACGAACATCTGATGAATATTTATCGTAACGTAGTCGCTGAGTACGTCCCGAAGAGAGACGCTGTGTCTTTAAAGGCGAGTGCTTCATGAAGGGGAAAGCGCTGTTAGCTGTTTTTTCGGTTTGTTGGGTTTATTGGCTTTATCTTATTTTTGCTTCACAAATGTCGGTTAAATTCGACGCGGCCGACTATGAGTTTATCGGCGCGCTCATTTATCAAAAAGGGTGGATAGAGTTTTTTAAGACCGGCCCGCATCGGGAACCGCTGTATCCGCTGGTGATTGCCATTGCCATGAAGATCGCCGATCGACTGTCCATTTCTTATTATATGGTCCAGAAAGTCATCCAGGTTTTGATTCTTTTTGCCACGCAATTGCTGGCTCTGGGTCTGCTGCGACGGTTGAAAATAAGAGAGGGTATTCAATGGATCACCCTCCTTTACATAGGTTTTTCACCAGCCATTGTGAATTCAACGTTCAGCCTGTTTGCCGAGATCATCACTTATCCTTTTGTCTTGACGATTGTGTTGTTGAGCGTTTTATCTTGGCGAGCTATTTTTTGTGAAGGTTGGGGGCGCGTGGCGCGATTAGCTGTGCTGACGGCGGTAGCTTTTATCTTAGCGACATTGGGCAAAGGAGTATTTCAATATGTCTTCTGGGCTTACTTAAGTTTAGTCGGTTGTTTAATTGTTTATGCTTTAGTCAAACGCGACAGCATCTTATCGAGGCATTGTGCCATTTATGTCTTGTTAGCTTTTATGATTTTTTCAGTTCCCATTGGCATGTTTAAATCGGCCAATCAAATGCATAATGGGAATTATGTCTTGACCAACCGCTTTGCCGATTTGCTTTTCGGCAATGCGGTCAAACGTACCAAAGCGCTACCACCGAGGATGATTTTAGCCCATATCGCTTCGGTCCCCGGCGCCGGTGTCTGCCGGCTTTTTTTTACGGAAGAAGAATGTGCTTACTGCGAGTTCCAAAAGGCTGATTATTATCGCAGTACTTTACTTGGGGAAGTCAAACAGGCCACTCCTTCGGAAAAAATCACGTCCGAGACAATCGCTTTGGCGGTAAAAAAGGCGTTTGAAAGACCGGCCCAATATGTGTTGCTGATGGCCATTGAAAGCCTGCGCATGCCTTTCTGGGAATCGGCTCATTTGGGCAATGTCGTTTATCCGATTTGGCTGCAAGGTGTCTATGATCTCGTTTTTTTCAAAAACACCCTGCGCCTTCTCATATCTTTGGCGACGTATGTTTCATTATTTTATTTGTTTCTGTTCGTGATGAAGAATCGGCGACAGCTTTTGGATTTTAAATCCGCCGATAGCGAGCGTGTTCAGATTTGCTTTTTGATCCTTTTTTTAATTTTTGTTTATACGGCACTGCATTCGTTTTTTTCTATTGTCACTCGCTATGCCTTGCCGATTTCATTTCTGTATTTGTTAGGGATTGCATTCTTTTTCGAACAAAGAGTTATCCATAAAGAGGAGCGGTCATGTTAAACGGGAAGAAGATCATTGCGGTTTTGCCGGCGTATAACGCGGAAAAGACTATCGAACGCACCTATCAAGAAATCCCCCGGGATATAGTTGATGAGGTGATTTTAGTTGATGACCATTCGAAAGACAATACCATTGCCGCCGCCAAGAAGTTAGGGATTACCACCGTTGTCCATGACAGGAATCTCGGTTACGGCGGCAACCAAAAGACGTGCTACCGGGAAGCGCTCAAAAGAGGGGCGGATATCGTGGTCATGCTGCACCCGGATTATCAGTATTCGCCGAAGTTAGTCACCGCTATGGCGGCGCTTATTTCCTCAGGCATGTTTGATGTGGTGTTGGGCTCGAGGATTTTAGGCGGTTACGCGCTTAAAGGCGGCATGCCGATTTACAAATATATTTCCAATCGATTCCTGACGGCCTTTGAGAATATTTTGACCCAACAAAAACTTTCTGAATATCATACCGGTTACCGGGCTTATGCGCGTGAGGTCTTGCTGAATTTGCCGATGCTCGAAAATTCCAACGATTTTATTTTCGATAATCAAATTTTGACGCAGGTTTTTTATTTCGGATACCGCATCGGCGAAGTAACGTCGCCGTGTTCTTACAATGAGGATTGTTCTTCGATCAATTTGAGGCGAAGCATCATTTATGGTTTGGGTGTTTTGAGCAACAGCTTGAAGTATGTTTTCGCCAAGCGAAAATGGCGGTATTATCGGATGTTTGACTGGGACAAGGGGAGAAAAATAACTCTCTGAAGACGACGTTATCATGTTAGATAAAAAGTCTGTTTTAACGAAAATCAATGGCTGGGATGTTTACTTCATTGTTGTCACCCTGGCCTATATCACTTGGAGGGTAGTGGTATTTTTAAGAAGATTTCCATAAGCCACCTGCCGACGTTGATGCTGGCGATAGGCTACGCGGTTTACTGGCTGGAATTATATGTTTTGAAGGCGGGTGAGGGCGTGACTTCACCTTTGGCCTGGGTTTTATTTTGTTTGGCGAGTGTTGCCGTGATTGGGAGTCGGCGAGAGACAATTTCAAAATTTTTGATGGAGGTCAAATCAGAATTATCTAAGACAGATGTGTGGACAAAAGTTTTTGTTGGGTTAGGCAGCTTGATTGTTCTTTTGATTTTTACCTGTGCCTTTTATGCGGCCTTGTTGCCGCCGCATTTGAGCCAGGAGACGGACTCTTTAAATTATCATCTCGCTATACCCCGTCAACATCTTATCTTAAATTCCTTTCAATTGATTCCTTGGTGCGTCAGCGACCTGTTTTTATTGCCTTTGAATTTCGCCTTGGCGCCGTACTGGTTTGTGACCGTTTTGCCGAATAAATTCCCCCAAGTATTGTTTCTCGCCGGATTGACATTAATCGCGGCTCATTTAGTGCGAACATTGGGAAAGGCCCATGCCGTCAGTTTATTTTTAATTGTCTTTGCGATTTTTGGTTCGCATAATGTCGGCATCCAAATGGGCACGGCGATGTTGGATTTGGTCATGTGTTATTTATTTTTGGCGGCCGTGGATAGTTTGTTGGCCGGACAACTGGGGATGGCGGTTGTTGAATTTACTTTTTTTGTTTGGTCGAAATCGTTTATTCCGGTTCAAATGGCGGTTATTGCGCTGGCGTTAATTGTCGTGTATTTTATTTTTAGGCAATGGGGATTCTCAGTTTTTAAAACCACCCCAAAATATTTAAATCAGATAAAAGGGGGCACGATGGTTTTTTTTATTTTAAGCCTGTTTATCGGCGGTCCTTTCATGGTGAAGGCCGTTTACTATTCCGGCACGCCGTTTTTTCCCATCGCCCCGGGAACTCTTATGATCAACAAAAATATCGATATGAATTCAGCGTATTGGCAATCGGTCATGAAGAGTGCGGAATTCTTATTGGGGCCAGGCAAAGACGGCTATGGGCATGGGCGGTCTTTTTTGGCTTTCCTAAAGCATTTATGGTTGATCGCCGTTCCCGAAGATGAAGTCAATAATGCCTACGACTATCCAGTGGGTTTGATCTATTTGCTCTTTTTAGGACCGTTTGTACGCAAGTTCTGGGATTCTTTGAGGAACAAAGAATTTGTGTTCATTCCACTTTTCATTATCCTGTACTGGATCACTTGGTGGTTCGGCTCCCAGCAGACGAGATTTCTCTATATTCCGCTTGTATTGATGTTTATTTCTGTTATCGTTTGGATGAAGACCCCCTCAAAGATTTTTTTGGTGGTGTTAGTTCTTGCCTTATTTTTAAATGCTGTTTCTATTGTGCGGGCGCATAAAAACGATTGGGGAAAATCGGGGGAAGAAGTTCTGAGAAAAAAAGACCTATCGATTGTTTCCTTGAGCCGAGACTATACCAAGGATGGCCGGACGGATTTTGTGCGGCTGAATGAACACGAACTCGCCTACGCGCAGTTTCCGGTGATTTTGACTAAGAAAAAAATTCCCTTTACTTTGGCCGTGGAGGAAAAATGAAGTTGAGCGTCTTGATGCCGGTTTATAATGAGCGGCAATGGATTGAAAAAGTCGTTCATAATGTTTTAAAACAAAATGTCCCGGGCATCACGAGCATGGAACTGATTATCGTGGATGATGGTTCCACGGATGGCACTCGAGAGATTATCGGCGCGTTAAGTCGGAAATTTCAGGAGAAAGTTATCGCGATATTTCACCAGAAAAATTTTGGCAAAGGTGCGGCGGTTAAGACCGCCATTGAGAAAATGACCGGCGATGTGTGCATTATCCAGGACGCGGATTTGGAATATGATCCCGGTGAATTCGCCTTGGTTTTAGAACCTATCATCAGCGGCCGGGCGGACTGCGTTTATGGTTCGCGTTTCACCGGAACTCAAGCTAAGCGGGTGCTTTTTTTCTGGCATTACGTCGGCAATAGAGTGGTGACATTGCTCAGCAACTTGCTGACCAATTTGAATTTTACGGATATTGAAACCTGTTATAAGGCCTTCCGGGCGGAGCTGATTAAAAACATTCCACTGCGTTCGCGGGATTTCGGCTTTGAACCGGAGATCACCGTCAAGATCGCCAAGAAGAAGTGCCGGATTTACGAGGTGGGCATCAGTTATTCGGGCCGCACTTACGGGGAAGGCAAAAAAATCAAATGGACCGACGGGCTGAAGGCTATATTTATTATTTTTAAATACTGGCTCATTGATGATACGAAAATACAATATTAATACTTTCCAGATTCCTTTTGACTCGCGCTTCCGTCGTCACTATAATGGCACTGGCCTATAGGGGAAGTTGGGGCATAAACCGATGAAAGTTCTCCTTATTAAACCCAATAATTTAGCCGATCATATTCAGCCTTCCTTAGGTCATGGGTATTTAGCCACCCAAATTCGGGCGAATCACGATGTGGTGATCCATGATTGCATTAAAGATAACACCTCCATTGAGCAGATTAATAAGATTGTCGAACGCCATAACCCGGATATCATCGGGATCCAGTGTTATACTTTTGACACCCCGAAGGTATACCGCATGTTTGAAACGATCAAGAAGGCATTCCCGGACAAAATTACCGTTGTCGGCGGCGCTCATATTTCTTCCATCCCGATTGAATCCTACAATCAATTTCAACCCTATGTGAATTATGCTTTTAATAGCGAAGCTGAGATAGGTTTCCCTAAATTTTTAGCGGCCCTTGAACGCGGCGATAAAACATTCCCCGGAGTAGAAGGATTGATCTGGCGAAAAAATGGCCAGATCATCAGTAACTTGCCGGTGTTTGTGCAGGATTTAGACAAGCTGGGATTCCCCGCCTGGGACTTAATGCCTCCCGAGACTTATCCTGAATCGCAACACGGCGCTTTCTATGAAAAATTTCCCATAGCGCCTATCATCACCACCCGCGGCTGTCCGTATTCGTGTACCTTTTGTTCGGCCCCGATCCTTTCGGGAAAGAAATTGCGTCATCATAGCGTTGAGTATGTCCAAAAACATATCCAGATGCTTTACGGGCGCGGGGTGCGCGAATTCCACATTGTGGATGACAACTTTACCTTTGACTTGGATTATTGCAAATCGGTTTTACGCGGAATCCTTGATCTAAACCTCGATATCAGCTTGGCCACGCCCAATGGGATTCGGATGGATCGCCTGGATGATGAGATTCTGGAATTAATGAGGGAGGCAGGACAATATTTGATTACGGTCGCTGTCGAATCCGGGACAGATAGGATACTCAAGAGAATGAAGAAGGCCACTACGGTGGAAAAAATTCGGCAGAATATTGCGATGATTCAAAGACACGGTTTTCCGATCGCCGGTTTCTTTATCCTTGGCTATCCGACGGAGACCCGGGAGGAAATGGACCAGACTATTCGGCTTTCCAAAGAGTTGGGACTTATCCGCGCGAATTTTTTTACCTATCTGCCTTTGCCGGGGACCGAGAGTTACAATGAATTAGTCAAGTCCGGGGAAATCGAAAAAGTGGATTGGAACAATTTTTTGTTTATGACCGCGCCCTATGTCCCTGCGGGCATGATACGGTCAGAGTTATTGGCCTTAAAGCGCAAGGCCTTTTTATCATTTCATTTTAACCCTAAAGTTTTTCTTACCAATCTGCTGGCCATCAAATCCTTCCGTCATTTTAAATTTCTCTTACGGCGGTTTTATCATTGGATTTTGATGCGCCCCACCGCCACAACCGCTTAAAGCCGTCGTGTGTTTAGAGAGGAGTGAATGTGCGCAAGTGGTTTAAATATTTTTTGGTCGAGGAAGGAGAAGCGTTTTGCGCCGCCAAAGACATCACCTTTGCCGAAAATGCCAAAACCATGGCGTATGACCGGCAGGAGGGATACTCCAGTCGAGGAGCATTTATTAAAATGTATTTTGAAGACGACCATGTCCGGTTAAAAAAATACGACGAAGTTTTTAAGTCTGTTTTACTCAAGGGCGAAAAGATATTCTCCATTGCCAGCGGCCGTTGTGTCAATGAGATCTTACTGATAGAAGCGGGCTATAATATCCTCTGTTCTGATTTAGAACCGGTGCCGAAAGTCAAAGAAATTTTTTCTGACCTTCATTTTGTCCGTTATGATGTGACCAAGGGACCATATCCGGATGAGCGTTTTGATGCCATCCTCGCCATCCAGGTCCTTTATCTGTTTGATCCAGAGCACCTTGAAAATATTTTAAAGAATTTGAAAGCCAGTCTGAAAGAAAAGGGACGATTGATCATTGATATCAGCGGCGCGCAGGATAATTTTTTAACCTACGCCATCGACAATTGTATTAGTTGGTATGAAGCGTACTTAAAGAGTTTTATATTAAAGTGTTTTAAAAAACGCAGGCTGCAGGTTAAAAAAAAACACCACGGATTTCGATACACGGACAAAGAGTTTATCGCTTTAGTTGAAACGGCCGGCTTTAAGTTCAGTCGAGTTTACCGGGCGGATTATCGGACAGAATTGGAAAGAAGTTATATTATCAGACGGTTGGCCCAACGAGGGAAAATTTTTCGTGGTCTCATTGAATTCGTGGGTCGAGCGGTTCCTTACTTGCGGATTTTTATTTTTGTAAAAGATCATGAGTCCAATAGCAGAAATTGAAAAGAAGATTTTTGTAATTTTTTGTGTCATAGCGATGACAGTGATTGTCCGCTTTAATGAAAATCGTGTTCCCCGTCCGCAATATGCCAATGCCTCTTATAAAGTCGGCTGGGAATTTGAAGGGAAGAATAATTTTCACAAAGCCGTAACGTACTATCGAAAAGCGATTCAGCACAATCCCGGTTTCGCGCAAGCGTACTATCGAATGGGCGCCGCTTATGGCAAGAATGGAGATTACGACCATAAAATTGGAGCCTGGCGTCAGGCCATCGCTTATGGCTATCGTGATACGGCGGATATTTTTTATGCCGTTGGTATGGACGATTATGCTCGGTCTCAGGTCCAGCAAGCTATCGAAAATTTTGAGAAGGCCTTAAGTGTCGAATTCAACTATGGTAAAGTTGCTTATGCCCTGGCCCGTATTTATCGGAAGTTGGGTGATTTTGATAACGAGATTATTTATTGGCATCGGACCCTTCGGGCCGAACCCACGTGGCTTTGGGTTCATATGAATTTAGGGCTGGTTTATTATAAAAAAGGGGATATGCCGATGGCCGTTCATCACTTAAGCTGGCTTAAACAGTTGAAGCAATATGATTTGTACCGAGAACTTTCGGGAATAATCGGAAGAGAGGTTGAATAGTCCTGATATTATGGATATTAAGAAATTTGATGTCTTAGGCGTTAAAATTGCGATTCTTAATTTAAAGAAGGCCTGCCTTTTGATTGAAGACGTGATACAAAAGAATCAGAAGGTTTATATTTGTGTCGCGCCGGTCGCAACGGTTGTTGACTGTCAGGGGAATAAAGAGTATAAAGAAGTTATTAATCAAGCTTATTTTATAACTCCCGATGGTATGCCTTTGGTCTGGATTGGCAAGTCGAAAGGTTTTAACGATATCGAGCGTACTTATGGGCCGGACCTTATGCTGGCCGTGTGCGATTTCGGCCTGCAGAAAGGTTACCGGCATTATTTTTTCGGCGGGTCGCCGGAGACGAACGATCGTTTGGAAATAAGTTTGAAGGGGCGGTTTCCAGAGATGAATATCGTTGGCCGCTATTCTCCGCCATTCCGGGAATTAACGGAAGCAGAAGACGAACAGATCATTGATAGTATTAATCGCGTTCGTCCCGACATCCTTTGGGTTGGGCTCGGTTCTCCAAAACAGGATTTTTGGATGTCCAAATACCGACGGCGGTTGAATGTGTCCGTCTTAGTCGGGGTGGGGGCGGCCTTTGATTTTATTTCTGGTGTCAAGAGGCAGGCCCCGCGCTGGATGCGGCAGACGGGCATGGAATGGTTTTTTCGACTTTGTTGCGAGCCGCGAAGACTCGCCCGTAGGTACTTTATCGGTAATTCGAAATTTATTTATTTTCTTATGCGTGATTTGATCCGCACCACCGTCCCAAAATAATTTATGCTTTATCGGTCCCGACAGTCTGTTATCAAATTTATCTATGCCCTGATTGATGTTATCTGTATCTGCTTTTCTATCTATGTGGCCTGTTATCTGCGCCAAGATATTTTGAATTTTCCGCTATCGTTTTCCCGTTTTCTGTTAGATTCGCAAAATCCTTTTCAGATTATTTTCCATATCTGGATTTTGACCACCATTTTTTTTGCCAACACCAATAATCTCTATCAAACTCGCCGGGAAATCTTGGAGGGCGTGGAAATTGGGCACGTTATCAAATCCATCTTTCAGTCTTCTTTGGTAACCGTTGTTGCCATTTTTCTTTTAAAGATTCCTGATTTTCCGCGAACGGTTTTTCTTTTAAGCGCCTTGTTTATGGTGTTTAGCCTGTCTTTCTGGCGGGTGGTCAAAAGAAAATTCGTTGAATATCTCGTTGTTGGTGGGTACAACAATTTTAATATCCTGATCATCGGCGCCGGGAAGGTGGGGATTGCCCTATCGGAGGAAATCCGCCAGCGTCCGGGCTTGGGGCTTAGGGTCGTTGGCTTCCTGGATGACTTTAAAACTGAAGATCAACCGCACAAGATCAAGATTTTAGGCAAGTTATCGGATTTTTCCGAAATCGCCCAAAGGGAATTTATCGATAAAGTTTTTATTACCATCCATCATGACAGCACCGTTTTTTTAAATTTACTGGAGCAGGCCAGAGATCTGGGCTTGGGGATTCGTGTTGTTCCGCATGGTTTTGATTTGACCAGCGGAGAACTTTTGAAATTTAATATAGGCCTTATTCCTGTCTTGGAATACTCTGACGTGATTATACAGCGCAAGCAGACGGGAAAAAGGCTCTTTGATTTTGTTTTTGGTTTAATTTTATTTCTTATCCATGTGCCATTTTTTATTCTGATCGGGATTTTGATTAAACTCGACAGCCCGGGGTCGGTTTTATACGTTTCTAAACGCTATGGGAAAAGCGGAAAAATTTTTAACATGTACAAATTTCGCAGCATGGCTAAGAATGCCGACGAAATGTTGGCCCAAGTCAAATGTCAAAACGAAATGGACGGTCCCATATTTAAGATTCGTAACGACCCGCGCGTCACCAGAGTCGGACGGTTTCTTAGAAAATACAGCCTTGATGAATGTCCGCAGATCATCAATGTCCTTAAAGGCGAGATGAGTTTGGTCGGCCCCCGGCCTTTGCCGATTGAGCAAATAGAGAAGGAAGATTTGCGGCAGTTAAAACGACTCGGGGTTCGCCCCGGGATAACGGGTTTGTGGCAGATCCGCGGACGCAACGACATCTCGTTTGCCCGTTTAGTCAAATGGGATATTTGGTACATCGATAATTGGTCGTTTTGGCTGGACATGAATATTCTTATCCAGACAATCCCGGTTGTTCTCAAATGCAAGGGGGCTTATTAAATCCGGCATGAACTTGACGATACTTTCCTGTCGAATCGACGCGGCGATTAGGTTTTTTCTTTATCTCTTGGTTTTTTGGTTGCCTTATAGCCCGGCTGTTGTTGAAAGCTGTGTGGTTACCGCCTTGATCCTGTGGCTGGTTAAAAGGGCAATGCTATTTTTAAGTCGGGTCGGAATCAGGAAAACATTGTCTGAGAAGTTGAAAATTTTTCTATCGGCCTTCAAGCCCCCGGCGACCATCTTGAACCAACCGATAGCCTTTTTTCTGGGCGCCTGTCTTGTTTCTTTATTCGGCAGTTTTCACATCGAACAATCTATCCACGGCTTTTTTTCGAAGACTTTAGAATGGTTTGTTGTTTATTTTCTCGCCGTAGAAGTTTTTACTGATACGAAACACATGGCTACGGTCCTAACGATATTTCTGGTCACTTCTTTGGCGATGGCCGGTGATGGCATTATTCAGTTTCACCTGACCGGCAGGGATATATTTTTGGGGAGAATCATTCCGCGAGAAGATCCGCTGGCGCGTAGCGGGGCCACCGCCGCTTTTAAACACGCCAACATCTTGGGCGCTTATTTGACATGCGCGGTGCCGCGGGCCTTTACCGCGATCTTTTGTTTCTCAAAGAATTATTTGAAGGTGTTGTCGTCGTTGACGTTGGTCGTGAGCCTTTGGTTATTGGTGATTACTTTTTCCCGCGGGGCGTGGCTGGCGGTGGCGTCCGGTTTTTTATTTTTTTTATTTTTGTTTAAACGGGAAATGTTTTTTGCCGGGTTAGGGGTGTTGATACTCTTGTTTCTCGGCATCCTCATTTTTTCATCACCTCAGACAAAGGCATCGTTTCGCGTGACCACCGAAAGTTTAAATAATTCTTTAAGTTATCGGTTTGGACTTTGGGAGGATAGTCTCAAAATGCTTAAAGATAAACCGGCCTTCGGTCACGGCCTAAATACCTACATGCCGTTATTTCAAGAGTACCGTCGGAAATATCAGGAAAAATTTGATTTCAACCCGACGTATGCTCATAATAGTTTTCTCCAGCTTGCCTGCGAGACCGGACTGGTTGGCCTGCTGGGGTTTCTATGGATATTACTAAGATTATTTAAAAAGGTCATTGCGCAAATCAGGTCTCTACGGCACAATATTCCATCAATAGTGCTGTCCTTAGGGTTATTGACTGGAATTTTTTCTTTTTTGGTCCAGAGCGGAGTCGATACGAACTTTTATTCTTTGCAGCCATCGATTTTATTCTGGCTGACGGTGGGATTTCTAATGGCAGGAGGGAATACGTTATGGCGAAACCCAAAAGAGCCATCATCACCGGTATCACCGGACAAGATGGTTCGTATTTAGTCGAATCTCTGTTAAAGAAGGGATACGAGGTCTTTGGTTTAATCCGGCGAGCCAGCCAGTTTAACACGCACCGGATTGACCATTTGTACCAGGATCCTCACGAAAGAGGAGTTCGGCTGCGGCTGGTCTACGGCGATTTAAACGATGCCAGTTCGCTGAACCACACCATTAAGACGATCCGGCCTGATGAGGTTTATAATCTTGGCGCGCAAAGTCATGTCAAGGTGAGTTTTGAAACACCCGAGTACACCGGGGAAGTGGGGGCTTTGGGAACCACGCGACTTTTAGAAGCCATTCGTGATTCCGGGATCAAAACAAAATTTTATCAGGCCTCCAGCTCCGAGATGTTCGGCAATGCCGAAGAGGTTCCCCAGAATGAAAAAACCCCTTTTCGGCCGCGCAGTCCTTATGCCGTTGCCAAGGTCTATGCCTATTGGATGACGGTCAATTACCGGGAGGCGTACAATATGTTTGCCTGTAACGGGATTTTGTTTAATCATGAGTCTCCCAGACGGGGTGAGACTTTCGTGACGCGTAAGATCACCATGGGTTTAGCCCGCATCAAGCATGGTATTCAGGAAAAACTTTATCTGGGAAATCTTGATGCCAAGCGGGACTGGGGTTTTGCCGGTGATTATGTCGAGGCCATGTGGCTGATGCTTCAGCAGCCAAAGCCGGACGACTATGTGATTGCCACAGGCGAGACTCATTCGGTTAAAGAATTTCTACAGGAGGCTTTCGATTATACCGGTTTGAATTGGAAAAAATACGTCCAGATTGACAAACGTTATTTCCGTCCCACGGAAGTTAATTGTTTGCTCGGTAACAGTGCCAAGGCACGAAAGAAGCTGCGTTGGAAACCAAAAGTCAATTTTAAACAGCTGGTGCGGATGATGGTCGATACGGATGTGGAATTAGTATCCCGGCAATTATACGGTAACCAGACAAAGCGTTCGGTGAAATGAATTTTTGGCAAAATAAAAGAGTTGTCGTGACCGGTGGTGCCGGATTTTTAGGACGGGTGGTGGTGTGTCTTTTAGAGAAGAAAAATTGTCGGGAAATCTTTGTGCCGCGTAAAGCCGATTTCGATCTCTGTCAAATGGGTGCTATCAAAAGATTATTAGATAAGGTTCAACCCGACATCATTATTCATTTGGCTGCTGTTGTCGGTGGTATTGGGGCCAACTGGAAAAATCCAGGGAAGTTCTTTTATGATAATTTGATGATGGGCGTGCAGCTTATGGAGCAGTCCCGGCTTCATGGAGTCAAAAAATTTGTCGCTATCGGCACCATCTGTTCTTACCCAAAATACACCAAAATTCCTTTTAAAGAGAAAGACCTTTGGAAAGGATACCCTGAAGAAACCAACGCCCCGTATGGATTGGCCAAAAAAATGCTCTTGGTCCAGGCGCAGTCCTACCGGCAGCAGTATGGCTTTAACGCGATTTATTTATTGCCGGTTAATCTTTACGGACCTGGCGATAATTTTTCTCCGGAGACCTCACACGTGATTCCGGCCATCATCAAGAAATGTTTTGATGCCAAAAGGAGCGGAGAGACATCGATCATTGTTTGGGGAACGGGCAAACCAACGCGGGAATTCCTCTATGTGGATGATGCCGCGCGGGCGATTATCATAGCCGCTGAGAAATACAATAAGCCGGATCCGCTCAATATCGGGACCGGCACAGAGATTTCGATCAGAGACTTAGTGAAATTAATTGTGAAGATGACTGGCTTTAAAGGAAAAGTCGCGTGGGAAACATCCAAACCCGATGGACAACCCCGGCGGCGTCTGGATGTCTCCAGGATTAAAAAGGAAATCGGCTTCACCGCGCGGGTTAGTCTTCAAGAGGGACTACGACGAACCATCCATTGGTATCGCAAGGGAATATGCAAAAAAATAAAGTGACTTGGTGGTGCGACCGGGTGGCGTTCTTCGCTTATTGCGCCTTGATTTATTTCCTGCCTATCTCCATCGCCTTAGTAGAGAGTTTTGCCGGCGTGACCCTTGTTTGTTTTTTTATTAAGAGGGGAAACCTTTTTTATATTTTTGTCAAACAAAATACTGGTCAAAAAATCCCGATCGCAGAGATGATTAAGGTGTTCTTGAAATCTTTTAAGCCGATCGATAATTATCTGAACAAACCCATGGTATTGTTTATCTTTGTTTGTTTCTTGTCCGTTTTGAACAGCCAGTATCTTATCTTTAGTCTCCGAGGTTTTTTCTTTAAAGTACTGCAATGGACGTTCCTTTATTTCGTTTTCGTGGAAGTTGTGACCACGCGTAAACAATTGAGGATTTTCTTAACAGTATTTTTTATTTCAGCGATGATCGTCATGATCGACGGCTTTTTTCAATCGTTGACCGGACGTGATTTTATTTTTCAGCATATTCTATGGGGCGGAAGAGTGTCCGCTTCTTTCCGGCATCCGAATGATTTCGGCGGATATCTGATCATAGTTTCTTTAATGTTATTAACAATGACTTTATTCTGTCACTTTGACAATCAAGAGGACAATGATATTTTTAAACGAATGAAATTTTTGGAATCGCCGATTTTTTGGAAGTTGATCAATGTGGTGTGGTGTATTTGCAGTGTGGTGAGCTTAGGATTGACTCTCTCGCGAGGGGCCTGGATTGGTTTTTATGGTGGATTAATTTTTTTAGCCGTACAGAAAAAAAGAATGCTGTTGGTGAGTCTGGCCATTATGATCACTTTTTACGCCGTTTTTTCAACGAAGATGTCTAACGCTCGCCAAGAGTCCTTTTTGGCCCCCAAGACCTTTACCATCGGTTCGGGACGCATCGATTATTGGAAAGAGTCCTGGAATATGATCCGTGATTTTCCGTGGCTGGGCGTTGGTTTGAATTCTTATTCTCAAGAGGCCCCAAAATATAAAAAATCGTGGGGTGGGTATCCACATAATTGTTACTTGCAGATGACGGTCGAAATCGGCATCGTTGGATTATTGTCCTTTCTTTGGATGCTTTTTATATTATTTAGAAACACATTGCGGAATCTGCGTAGTATCCATGATGATTTTTTTCAGGCTCTTCTGATGGGATTGTCGTGCGGACTTTTGGGATTTTTGGTGCACAGTTTTGTGGATACAAATTTCTATTCGGTCCAGTTGGGAAATTTGATGTGGGTGATTATGGGAGCCGTTGTGGCGACCCAGAAAATCGCTTTGACAAAATAGAGAAGTTCGTTATAATAACGCTCATTTGACGGGCGAAAAATTTTCGAGCCCGTCATCCCGAGGCCTCTGAACATAGTGAAGGGGACGAGGGATCTATTTAGAAAAGTCAGGGAGCGCACAGCGATGAACAAACAAACTATAAAAGATATCAATGTCAAAGGCAAAAAAGTTATTGTCCGGGTTGATTTTAACGTACCTTTAGACAAAGATCTTAACATTACGGATGACAGGCGTATATCAGAGGCATTGCCAACCATACAGCATTTGCTTAATGCGGATGCTGTTAAGGTTATCCTCATGAGCCATTTGGGCCGACCTGATGGTCAGGCGGTTGAAACTTTGCGGTTGAATCCGGTTGCCGCGCGGCTTGAAAAACTTTTGTCTGAAAAAGTCCTTAAGCTCGATGATTGTGTCGGTGACAAGATCAAAGAAGCGGTCGCCATGAGCAAAGAGCGGGTTATCTTATTGGAAAATTTAAGATTCCATAAAGAAGAAGAGAAAAATGATGAAAAATTCGCCAAGGAATTAGCTTCATTGGCGGATGTCTATGTTAATGACGCTTTTGGTACTGCCCACCGAGCGCATGCCTCTACAGCCGGCATCACGAAATATCTACCCTCCGTTGCCGGATTTTTAATTGATAAAGAAATCAAATATTTAGGGAAGGCCGTTGAAAATCCGCAAAAGCCATTTGTCGTCATTTTAGGGGGCGCGAAAGTCTCGGATAAGATCACCCTTATTGAAAATTTATTGTCTAAAGCGAATAGTATTCTTATCGGCGGCGGCATGGCCTACACATTTTTAAAAGCTCAAGGGAAAAGCATCGGTAATTCCAAACTCGAGGCCGACAAAGTCGAGGTCGCCAAAAGTCTTTTAGAAAAAGCCAAGGCCAAGAAGGTCGATATCGTTTTATCTTCAGATTTTGTGGTAGTTCAGGATTTCAATTCTTCTAAAGGGATGAAAATCGTTAAAGATCAAGTTGAGGATGGCTGGCAGGGAGTGGATATCGGCCCGGATACACGCAAACGGTTTAAAGAGGTTTTAGCCAAGGCGAAGACCGTTATCTGGAACGGTCCTGTAGGCGTTTTTGAAAATGATGATTTCGCTCATGGGACAAAAGAAATAGCTGAATATATCGCCGGTTTAAAAGGAGTGATAGCTATCATAGGCGGCGGAGACTCAGCCGCGGCGGTCAGCAAATTCAAATTGGATGATAAGATGACGCATATTTCCACTGGCGGCGGGGCGTCTTTGGAATTTCTCGAGGGTAAAGTGCTTCCCGGGATCGCGGCTTTAAATGATAAAAGGTAAGCGTGTAGAAAAAAACGATGAGAAAAATAATTATTGCCGGTAACTGGAAATTGAACCATACCTCCCTTGAAGCGATTAATTTAGTCAATGGCTTAAAGAGACAGTTGTATGATGTTAATGATGTGGATATCGTTGTCTGTCCCGTTTTTACCGTATTATCCGAAGTCCGTGAAGTTCTCAATGAGTCTAATATTGCTTTAGGCGCGCAAGACCTTCATTGGGAAGATTCCGGCGCTTTTACGGGAGAAGTATCAGCCCCGATGCTCAAGGATACTGGCGCCGAGTATGTGATCATCGGTCATTCAGAACGAAGACAATTTTTTAACGAAACAAATCAAACCGTGAATAAGAAAATTAAAGCGGCTTTAAAGTGGGAATTAACCCCCATTGTCTGTGTCGGTGAGAGCCTGCAAGAACGAGAGCTTGGCAAGACCTTTGATGTGGTCAAAAGCCAGTGTGAAGAATCGTTAGCGGGTTTTGGCGCCGAAGAATTAGTTAAAATGATTATCGCTTATGAGCCCGTCTGGGCCATTGGCACGGGAAAGACAGCGACCTCAGCCCAAGCCCAGGAAGTCCATCAGTTGATCCGAAAAATTTTAATCAAGCTGTCCGATGAAAAAGTAGCTTCCGCTATCCGTATCCAATACGGCGGAAGTGTGAAGCCTGAGAATATCGCCGAGTTGATATCCCAGCCGGATATTGACGGGGCTTTGGTAGGAGGGGCGAGTCTTAAGGAAGATTCGTTTGCCCAAATCGTTAAAAACAGTTCAAAATTGGTGACAAAATAAAATGTTTGGATTCCTTATTTTTTTACACATAGTGATCTGTCTTTTATTGGTAACCATTATCCTTATGCAATCCGGTCGCGGCGGGGGTTTGACGGAAGGTTTCGCGGCGGCGGAATCCATGTTTGGAGCTAAAACAAATTCGATGTTGGTTAAAGGCACGACAATTTTTGCTTCGATTTTTTTGGTCACCTGTTTAAGTTTGGCTTTCCTTTCGGCGCATCAGAACAAATCCTTGTTACAAGGACGGGTTACCAAAGAACAAAAAGAGACGGCCAAGACCGTTGGCATCCCTGTCCCAGAAGAGGCGGCAGTCATCGCTGGTCAGGCGGAGAATAAAGTCAAACAGGAGGCAGGCGAGTTGAAGCAGGCCGTTAGCGAAAGCACTGAGCAAACCAAAACGGAATTAAAAGAGACGGCGGAGAATGCACAAAAACAAAATACACCGGCTCCGCAAGTGCCAGAGCCCCAAAATCCAACAAGCTCCCAATAATCCCGCAAGTTCCCTTTTTCACATTACTGACTTTTTCTGTACTAACATTAATAGAGGTAGTCAGTATCTCGACCTTTTTTTCCTGAAAAGATTTAATCTTGGTTGTGAAAAGGTCAATAAATCATATCTATCCCTTTTCCTTTTTTTTGTTTCTCTTTTTTTGCCGGGACAGGTCTTCGCCGCTGGCGATACCAGCCATCTGCCCTCTCTAAGAACTGATAAAAGAAACAGGGACAGTACTGACTACAGCAATAATTATAGAGAAGTCAGTAAATATGGCGGACAACTCGTTTTAGCCACTACCTCGGACCCGCGTTCCTTTAATCCGATTATAGCTAAAGAAAGGTCTTCCACCGCGATAACTAATCTCATTTTTGAAGGGCTGACCACAACTAATGGCATGACCACCGAAGTCGAACCTAATCTATCCGAAGGCTGGGAGGTCACAGCAGACGGATTGAGTTGGATCTTTCATCTTCGCCGTGATGTTCAGTGGTTTGACGGCCATCCATTTACCGCAGACGACGTGGTCTTTACCTTTCTGGATCTGATTTACAATGAAAAGATTCCCAGCTCCGCGCGCGATACCTTTACCATAGACGGTAAAACTTTTCAGGTGGAAAAAATAGATGATTTCACGGTTAAATTTACTTTGCCGGTTAAGTTCGCGCCGTTTTTGAGCGCCATGAACACGGAGATTCTCCCCAAACACATCCTCAAATCCATCGTCGATCAGGATAAATTTAGTTTTACCTGGGGCATTGACAGCCGACCGGGAGATATCATTGGGACAGGACCGTTTATGCTCAAAGAATACGCTCCGGGAGAGCGGGTCGTTTTGGTGAGAAATCCGCATTACTGGAAGAAATCGAAAACGCAAGAGCCTTTACCGTATCTTGACCGTGTCGTTTTTATGATTGTTCAAAGTGAAGACACGGTTTTTTTAAAGTTTTTAGACGGCGAATTAGATTACTGTTCTTTGCGGGGAATGGATTATCCGCTTTTAAAGCCTGAAGAGAAGAGACGAAATTTTACTCTTTATGATGTCGGTCCGGATTTTGGGAGTAATTTTATTGTCTTTAATCTCAATACAGGGATGAATCCGAAGACTAATAAGCCTTATGTTGAAGCCAAAAAACTCGCGTGGTTTTCTCATATCAATTTTCGTCGGGCCGTTGCCCACGCGATCGATAAACAAAAGATAGTCGAAATCTTGATGAATGGGTTGGGGTATTCTCAGGATTCAGCGGAGAGCCCCAGCGCCGCATTTTTTTATAATCCCAATGTGATTAAGTATGAATATGATTTGGCTAAGGCCCGGGAGATTTTAGCCAAGGCGGGTTTTGTTGACCGAAACGGCGATGGTATTATTGAAGACAGGCAAGGCCATGATATTGAATTTAATTTTTACACCAGTTCGGGAGCCAATGAAAGGGTGCAGATTGCCGCTATTGTTCGTTCGGATTTGGAAAGTTTGGGAATGAAGATCAACTTTTTAGCGTTGGAGTTCAATGTTTTGGTGGGGAAGTTGACCTCAAATTATGATTGGGACGCTATTCTCATCGGTTTGACCGGTGGGATTGAGCCTCATTTCGGGAATAATGTCTGGCAGTCCCACGGCCAGCTTCACATGTGGCATCCCAAGCAATCAAGTCCGGCGACGGCTTGGGAAAAACGTATCGATGAAATTTTTGACGCGGGTGTCCAGGAATTGGACCCGGCTAAACGAAAGGTTTTATACGATGAATGGCAGGTGATCGCTTCCAAAGAACTGCCTTTGATGTACACGGTTCTGGGGGCGAATATTTTCGCGGTGCGCAATAAATTCGGGAATCTCAATCCCACCAGTTTTGGCGGGGCTTTTCATAATTTAGATGAAATTTACGTCTATAAGGAATTTCGATAATAATGTTCACGTACATCATTCGTAGAATTCTGATTTCCATTCCGCTTCTGTTTGGCATTTCTTTGCTTACCTTTGTTCTGATGCAGGCCACGCCGGGGAACTTTTTTGATACCCTTAAACTCGATCCCCAAGTTTCTCCGGAAACCATTACCCGCTATGAACGGCTTTATCATCTCGACAAATCTGTCTTGCAACAATATTTTTATTGGTTAAAGAATCTTGTCAGGGGTGATTTTGGATATTCCTTTTTTTATAATTGTCCGGTAGAGGGGATCATAAAAAGTCGGCTGTTGAATACCTTTATCCTGGCCTTTGCGAGTTTAATTGTCACCTGGACTTTAGCGATCCCCTTAGGTATTCTGGCGGCTCTTCATCGCAATAAATTGATTGACCGGCTGCTGTCATTCTTTTCTTTTTTAGGACTCTCGATGCCGAGTTTCTTTTTGGCGATGATCCTTTTGTTTTGGGCTAGCACGGCTGGGACTTTGCCTTTGGGAGGCATTCACGGCGTGCAATATGAGAAGCTCAATGACTTTGAAAAGTTTATCGACCTTTTAAAACATTTGGTAATCCCGACGATAGCGATCTCTTTGGCTGCTGTCGCCAGTTTGATGAGGATTATGCGCGGAAATCTGCTTGATATTTTGCGTCAGCAATATATTTTAGCGGCGCGGGCCAAAGGTTTACCCGAACATAAAGTTATTTACAAGCATGCGCTGCGTAACGCCATTAATCCTTTGATTACTATTTTTGGTTACCATCTGTCTGACCTATTAAGCGGCGCGGCCCTGATTGAGATCATCTGCAATTGGCCCGGAATGGGGTCTTTGATGTTAACCGCGGTGCGGGCCAAGGATGTGCATATGGTGATGGCGAATGTCCTTTTAAGCGGGATACTTTTATTGGTGGGAAATCTATTGGCGGATATCTTTTTGGCTTCAAGCGATCCGAGGATCCGGTATGACCACTGATTTTTCTAAAAAGAATAATAAGGTAGTTGGTACTGCCCCTGTTTTCCTTAATGGCATTACTCATAGGAAGGTCTGTAAAGAAAAAAAATCCTTAAGTCAATTTCAGATAGCGTTAAAAAGACTTCAACGAAACCGTTTGGCGATGATTTGCGTTGTTATTTTGGCTTTGTTTTATTTTGGAGCTGTCTTCGCCGACTTTCTCTCACCTTATTCTTACCAAAACGAAGACAGAAAATATTCCTATTGCCCGCCGATGAAAGTCCAATTTTTGGATGAACAGGGTAAAGTGCGTTGGCCGTATGTCCGGGGTTATTATTTTACCTTCGATGAATTTCATAAAAGAGTTTACGCGATGGATAAGTTTAAGAAATATTCTGTCAAAATTTTTACCAGAGGCGATGAATATAGACTTTTTGGGATCATTTCGTGCCGTTATCATTTATTCGGCGTTGACCAGCCTGGGCGCATCCATCTTTGGGGGGCCGATGCTCGGGGACGGGACCTTTTATCAAGGCTCATTTTCGGAGCGAGGATTTCTTTATCGATTGGTTTGATTGGCGTGACCATATCGTTTACTCTCGGACTTCTCGTTGGCGGGATTTCCGGCTATTACGGTGGAAAATTGGATCATATCATCATGCGTCTTTGCGAGATGCTGATGATGGTGCCGGGGTTTTATCTCATGTTGGCCCTGATGGTTATTATCCCACCCAGTTTTAATTCTTTACAGAGGTATATCGCGATTGTGGTGGTACTCTCTTTTATTGGCTGGGCTTCTTTGGCTCGGGTTATCCGGGGGATGAGTATTTCTCTTCGGGAGCGAGAGTATGTTTTAGCCGCTAAAGCCATCGGGGTGTCCGACTTTGCGATTGTTGTCAGGCACATTCTTCCGCACACGCTATCCTATTCCATTGTCGCCGTCATGCTTTCAATCCCCGGTTATATTTTAGGAGAAGCCGCACTGAGCCTGATTGGTTTAGGCATCCAGGACCCGATCCCGAGTTGGGGAAATTTACTTTCGGATGCCATGGGGATTGTCCGTATTAAATTTGCGCCGTGGATTCTTTTGCCAGGTTTATTTATTTTTATCACCGTTATCTGTTTTAATGTTGTCGGCGATGCCTTGCGGGATTATCTGGATCCGACATTAAGCAAAGAGGGGAGCTAAACTTGGCAGAAGAACTTCTACGCATAAAGGATTTGAGAATAAAGATCAGAGGCGATGATGGCTCTCGTGAATTGATCAAGGGTTTGAATTTAAAAGTCGATAGCCAAAAGGTCGTGGCTTTGGTGGGCGGCTCTGGCAGTGGAAAAACGACCGCGGGACTGGCTATTTTCAGATTGTTATCAGAAAGCATGAATGTTCAAGGCGGGGAGATTCTCTTTGAGGGAAAAGATTTATTGAAGGCTTCAGTCGGCGATATGAGGCGGCTGCGGGGCAAAGATATCGCGATGGTGTTTCAGGAACCGCTAAGCGCTTTTAATCCGGTTTTTACTCTTGGGTTTCAGATTGCCGAGGTTTTAAAGTACCATGTGCGGTTAAACCGGCGTCAATTAAGGGAGCGGCTTTATGAACTTTTGGAATTGGTGGGTTTACCGGATCCCAAGCGGGTGTTGCGTTCTTATCCTCATCAATTAAGCGGCGGGATGCGCCAGAGGGCGATGATCGCCCAGGCGATTGCCGCCAATCCTAAACTCATCATTGCCGATGAGCCGACCAGTAATTTGGATGTGACCTTACAGGCGCAAATCATTGATTTGTTCCGAAAACTAAGGAGCGACCTCAAGATGTCCATGCTATTAATCACCCATGATTTGGGTGTTGTCCGGGAATTGGCCGATGAGGTGGCGGTTTTATTTGACGGTCGGGTCGTTGAATTCGGGCCCGCCAGGGATGTTTTGAGTGAACCCCGTCATGCGTATACATCGGAGTTAACAAAAATATTATAGGTGAGGCCAGTGTTATTAGAATTGCAAAATCTTAAGAAATACTTCCCGATTAAAAAAGGTTTATTGCCTCGGGCGGTGGATTTCGTCCGGGCCGTGGATGATATTGATTTGACGGTAGTCCAAGGAGAAAATTTAAGTCTGGTCGGTGAATCTGGTTGCGGGAAGACCACTCTGGGAAGGGTTATCCTGAAATTGATCCCCGCCGATAGCGGAAGGATTTTATTCAATGGGGAAGACATCACGGGTTTATCAGCGCGGGCCATGCGGCCCATTCGAAAAAATATCCAGATGGTCTTTCAGGATCCGTTTAGCAGTTTAGACCCGCGGTTTACGGTTAAAAATATTTTAGCGGAAGCGATGATTTTTGACCGTAAAAGACGTACAATAGAAAAAAAGGAAAAGATGATTGAACTTTTAAAAGCGGTAAATCTTCCTGGAGATATCCTGAACCGTTATCCGCATGAATTTAGTGGAGGCGAGCGGCAGCGTATCGCGATTGCCAGGGCGCTGGCGGTGGATCCTATGTTACTTATTTTAGACGAGGCGGTTTCTTCTCTAGATATCTTGGTCCAAGAGCAAATCGTCCAATTGCTCCTTGATTTGCAAAAAAAATTTCAGATAGCGTATTTATTTATTTCTCACAATATGCGCGTAGTCAAAAGAATCAGCACGAGAGTTGCCATCATGTATCGCGGTAAGATTGTCGAGTTGGGCTTGGCCGGTGAGATATTTCAAAATCCGCTTCACCCTTATACGAAGCAATTGTTGTCAGCCGCCTTGGAGTATAAGGTCTCCAACACGGACCCAATTCCTTTAAAAGAGAATACCCGGTTGAAAGATGCAGGTAACGGTCATTGGGTCATCGAGTAGTTCGATGGAGGTTTTATGATTGAAAAGATTTGGGAAAAAGTAAGTTATTTTACCGGGTTGCTGACAATCTTTGTATTGTTCGGCTTTATGGTGTTCTCCGCTAACGTTGAAATCAAGGATCTGGATCTTTGGTTGCATTTAAAGACGGGGGAATTTATTGTTCAGCATGGATATGTGCCTCCGGTTGATGTGCTTTCGTGCACGATTGCCGGCAAGGAATGGGTCAATCACGAATGGCTGTTTCAGGTGATTGCCCATTTGATCTTTGACAATTGGGGGGCAGAGGGCCTCATCACGATGCAGGTACTGGTGGTGGTTTTTACACTATTGGTATTGTTTTTCTTGGGTTATAACCGAGAAAAACAGTTGGGTGTGATTTTTATTCTCTTGCTCGTCATGATGGTCTATCAAACGCGACTGACAATCCGCCCGGATATTTTCAGTTTGTTATTTTTTGTCCTGTTTATTCATATTTTGGCTTTGCATATCGACAAGAAAAAGTCCGTTTACGCCTTATTTTTTATCCAGGTCTTGTGGACCAATATGCACGGATTCTTCTTTTTTGGTCCGTTTATTGTTTTATTGGGAATATGTTCCGAGTTTATCAAACGCCACGTGAAATTACCTTGGGAATGGAATCAAGCCGGACGGTTAAGTGACGATGAGTACGCTCGGTTAAAACGGATTTTTCTTTTTGTTGTCCTGGCGACGCTAATTAATCCGTTGACCTTTCAGGGGGCCTGGTATCCCGTTGGCGTGCTGATGGATCTCTCCGGTAAATCACGGATATTTTTTCAGCACATTCAGGAATTGCGGCCTCCCATTGAGATGAATAATATTTTTTCCGAAGAATTCTTTTTTTATAAAGTGCTGGTGTTCATTTCCTTTGCCGGCTTTGTTTTTAATCGCAAGCGAATCGATATCGGAGATCTTTTGGTTTGGCTGACATTTCTTTTGTTTTCATTAGCCGCGGTGCGCAACCTTATTTATTTCGCTTTCGCGGCTTATTTGGTGTGTATGACGAACTTTAGTGGTATCTCCCTTGATCAGATCTCTCCCGTTGGATTTAAGAATAAGAAATTTCAGCATATGACCGCCTTTTTAGCGAAAATTTTTCTGATCATGTGGATGCTGCAACTCGGTTCTGAGTTGTCCAATCGCGGTTACTACGATTTTGATAAAATGGAGATGAAAAGCGAGTACGGCGGGATTACTCAAAGAAGTTACCCAAATAAAGCCGCCGACTTTTTGGTGGAAAATAATATCAAGGGGAATTTTTTTAATGATTTTAATACCGGGGCGTATTTGGTCGGCAGATGTTTCCCGAATATCAAGGTTTTCATCGATGGCCGGACCGAGGTCTATGGGCCGGAATTTTTCAGAAATATTTATCAAAGAGCTTGGAAGGAGGGCGATGCGGCTCTATCTGAGGCCATACGACGATTTGGCTTGACCGGCGCTCTTTTAGATTCGGTGCATACCCCAATTCCCGAGAGGACTTTAAAATATTTTTATCAACAAAAAGATTGGATCCCGGTTTATTTCGATTTTGACGCGGTTATCTTTTTAAAGGATATTCCGGAAAATAGATCGGCGATTGAAAAATTCCGAATAGATTTTTCCAAATATGAGGCGAAGAAAATAGATTTAAAGAAATTGGGGGCCCGGGCCGTAACGCCTTATCAAAATATGAACCGGGCGTATACATTGGAGGCCTTAGGTTTCGACGACCAGGCCTTCGAAGAAGCCTCGGCCGCGTTAAAAGTTTCCCCGGGTTATGTGGACCCATATAAAATTATCGGCAAAGTTTACGGCAAGCGCCAACAATACGAACAGGCTTTCGAAAATTTTAGGATTGCCGCTATGATTATTCCGGGCGACGTTGAGACGCGGTTTAACCTGGCTTTAGCCTATGATAATTTGGGAGATTATGAAGGAGCCGTTAAACAATATAAAATTATCAATCAGCAGGATCCCCAAAATCCGAGGGGTCACTTTCTTTTATCTCGGGTGTACATAAAAAATAAACAGTACCCAGAGGCCTTGGCGATATTGAAAAAAGCCCATCAAATAGTTCCCCAGGCCAGCAAAGAGCTCTTAGAATTAGGAGATCTTCTTTATGAAGCCAAGGAGTTCGGGACGGCCAAGGAAGTTTATACTCTGGCACTGGAAACGAAGAAAGATTTGGCCAACGTGCATAAGAAGTTGGGCTTGAGTTATCAGTCTCTGGGGTTAAATGAACTTGCTCAGGAACAATTTAAGAGAAGCGAAGAAGTCAGCTTGAATGAAGTCGTACCAACCAATGCGGTTTCTTCAGAGAAATAGTATGGGTTTTCAATGATGGGCTATTCCTTGAAAAATCAAAAGGGCACAGGTATAATAACGTTCAATTTGGAAGTTTCCGATGGTTATAAAGTGAGGATGACATGCGCGATGTATTAACTTTTATTTTGGCGGGCGGCAAAGGCGAGCGATTGAATCCTTTGACTCGGGACCGGGCTAAACCCGCGGTTCCTTTCGGAGGAATTTATCGGATTGTCGACTTTACGTTAAGTAACAGTATCAATTCTGGATTACGAAGGATATTTGTCCTCATTCAATATAAATCCTTTTCTCTTCAGAAGCATATTCTCGCCGGCTGGGATGTCTTTTCCAGTCAGCTGGGTGAATTCATCGATGTCATCCCGCCGCAACAGCGCATCAGCGCCGACTGGTATAAAGGTACGGCCGATGCCATCCATCAAAATATTTATGCCATTCAGGATTTCCATCCCAACCTCGTTTTGATCCTCGCGGGGGATCATATTTATAAAATGGATTATAGTCAAATGATCGACCATCATCAAAAGATGGGGGCCGATGTGACGGTTTCTTGCGTTGAGATGGATAAAGAGACGGCGAACAGTTTTGGCGTCATCGAAGTGGACAAAAAAGGACGGGTCTGCGGTTTTCAGGAGAAGCCACAGAAACCTAAAACGATTCCCGGCAAACCCTCCAGGATTTTTGCCTCGATGGGGATTTATCTATTTAACAGCGATGTCCTGCAAAAAGAATTGGAGTTTGATGCCAAGAAGAAAGATTCGGATCATGATTTCGGCAAGAATATCATTCCGCAGATGCTCGAGAAAAGACGTAAAGTTTACGTGCATAACTTTGTCGACGAAGATGGGCGCCCAAAATACTGGCGGGATATCGGAACGCGCGATGCCTATTATCAGGCCAATATGGATTTGATCCGGCCTAACCCTAAATTCGATCTGTATGATAAATCCTGGCCGGTGCGTACCTACCATGCCCAGTATCCACCCATTAAAGTGGTGACGTCTCATTTCGCGAAAAACCCGGGAACGGGTTCTATCGTTGATTCTCTGATTGCCGGTGGCTGTGTCATCAACGGTGCCAAAATTGAACGCTCCGTGCTTTCTTCAAATGTCCGGGTTGAGAACCGGGCCGTTATCAGCGATTCGGTTATCATGGAAGGGGTCATCATTGGAAAACATGCCCAGATTAAAAATGCGATCATTGACAAGGAGGTCGACGTCCCGCCTTATGAAAAGATTGGGTTTAATTTAGAGCAGGATAGAAAACGATTTGACGTGACGACCTCAGGTATTGTGATTGTTGCCAAAAAGACAACCGTGTCCCATTCTTAAAATATGATCATTCAACCCAAAGTCCGTGGATTTATTTGTACGACGGCGCATCCGGTTGGTTGTGATAAGTATGTGCAGCATCAGATTGATTATGTTAAGAGTCAGCCGCCGATTTCCGGTGGCCCAAAAAAGGTTTTGGTGATTGGCGCTTCGACAGGTTTTGGTCTGGCTTCGAGGATCGTTGCGGCCTTTGGTTGCCAGGCGGCGACATTGGGGGTATTTTTTGAAAGACCGGCCGAAGGCAAGCGTACGGCCACGGCCGGTTGGTATAATTCGGTGGCCTTTCATAAGGCTGCGCACAAAGCCGACCTATATGGCAAAAGTTTCAATGGCGATGCTTTTTCTGATGAGATCAAAAATGAGGTTATTAAAATTTTAAAACAGGATTTAGGGCAAATTGATCTTTTGATTTATAGTCTTGCCGCCCCGCGCCGGGTTCATCCCAGAACCGGAAAGATAACAAAGTCCACTTTGAAACCCCTGGGTGCCAGATATACTAACAAATCGATTGATTTTGAAACCGACGAAGTCATTGAGGTCACCTTGGACCCAGCCACCCCGGATGATATTGAGCAGACCGTTGCGGTCATGGGCGGGGAGGATTGGGAGATGTGGGTGGACGCCTTAGAAAAGGCCGGTGCGCTCGCGTCGGGTTTCCTTAGTGTTGCTTACTCTTATATAGGGCCGGAAGTTACGACCGCTGTTTATCGTCATGGCACCATTGGCGCCGCAAAAGATCATTTAGAAGCCACCGCGAAAAAACTTAATGAGCGCCTTAAATCCAAAAAAGGCCGCGCTCTGGTTTCCGTTAATAAAGCTTTGGTGACGCAATCAAGCTCGGCGATTCCTTTTATTCCGCTGTATTTTATTCTTCTCAATAAAGTGATGAATAAGTTAGGTGTTAATGAAGGCTGTATTGAACAGATGTATCGATTGTTCTCAGCGCGGCTTTACCATGTCAAGGCCATTCCCGTGGACCACGAAGGTAGGATTCGCATTGATGATTTTGAATTGCGTGAGGATGTGCAGGCCCAAGTTAAGGAACTCTGGAAACAAGTCAATACCGGTAATGTGGGCGCCATTTCAGATATTGAAGGCTATAAAAAAGAATTTTTGAAATTATTCGGTTTTGGATTTGATGATGTCGATTATTCCGCTGATGTCAACCCCGAAATAGACCTGCCTTAAATTCTTCTTTTTATAAAGAGTTGCAAAATATGGAACATTTACCAACATGATAAGAATGTAGTTTACTACCTTTATCTGGGACATGCCGCATGGTATAGAATGTAATTATCATGCATCAAATAAATAAATTTTGCATTAATCGTTGACAAACAATCCGATAAATAATAAATTAGCACTATATATAATTCCATGGGAAATTCAATATATAGTAATACATACTACAAACGAGTTTGCTATTATGCCTTATGAAGGATTGATGACCATTGAGGAAGTGGCTGGATATTTAAAAGTCAAGAAGCGGACTATTTATGACTGGATAAAAAAAGGAAAGATACCAGCTATCAAAACGATTGGTCAATGGCGATTCAAGAAAGACAAGATCGATCAGTGGTTGGATAGTTTGCATTAACAAAGCACGATTTTATGGATGAAAGTCCAAGGTCAACAATTTTAATTTATAACAAAAGGCAAGGGGGAAACACATGGCACAACAGATAGATGTTGAGAGAGATTTAAAAGAATTGGTGGGGATGATATTAGAAAAAGAGCCTGACGAGTTAACTCTGGAGGCCCATTTTGTTAAGGATTTAGGGATGGACTCGATGATGGCTCTGGAGGTTCTCGCCGGGATCGAGAAGAAATACCGCATCGTGATTCCTGAAGGGATGCTCGCTAAATTCATCAACCTGAAGGAAACCATTGCCATTGTCAAAGGTATTTTATCTAAGAAATAGTTCACCTTAAGTCGAGAGGAGAATACATGTTCCTGAAGAAACTGGAAATTTTTGGTTTTAAATCATTCGCCGATAAAACCGTTCTCAATTTTGAGCCAGGGATCACAGCGATTGTTGGTCCCAACGGTTGCGGGAAAAGTAATATCTTCGATTCCCTCCGTTGGGTCTTAGGGGAACAAAGCGTTAAGGAATTACGCGGCGGTGCCATGGAAGATGTTATTTTTAACGGGACCGATAAAAAACCGGCGCTTGGTTTTACCGAAGTCAGTTTGACTTTCTCAAATGAATCCAGAGGCCTTCCCGTTGAATATGATGAAGTCACGGTCACCCGGCGATTGTTTCGCTCCGGTGAGAGTGAATATTTACTCAATAAAACCGTCGTTCGTCTGAAGGATATTTTAGAAATTTTTATGGGAACAGGCGTTGGTGCAGAGGCCTATTCTTTAATTCAGCAGGGAAAAGTAGACTTGATCGTCAGCGCCCGTCCCGAGGACAGAAGGATCATCATTGATGAGGCTTCCGGAATCACGAAGTACAAATCCAGAAAGAAAGAAGCTTTAAATAAACTTAAAGATACGGAAGATAATCTTTTGCGCATTAACGATATTGTTTTGGAAATCAAAAGGCAGATTGCCTCTTTGGAACGCCAGGCGAATAAAGCCAAGAAGTACAAAGAAGAATATGAGAAATTGAAGGGTCTGGAAGTTAAGTTGGCGCGGCATCAATTAAATGGTTTCTCCGTCCAAAGGGATGAGATCAATTGTCACCTTGAGGAATGCAAGCTTCAAGAAGCCAGTCTCCATGAAGAGCTCGCGAAATGCCAGAGCCTTCTTCAAGAAGAGAATGCTTTGTTTAATTCGTTTGAACAGAAAATAAACGAGGTCCATTCGGAAGAGTTGAGGTTGGAAAATCAGGTTGAAATGGATGCTCGGCAAATCAAATTCAATACAGAGCGTATTGAAGAATTGACGTCCAGTGAAAGTCGTCTTGCCGAACAAAAAGTACAGTTGGAAAAACGTTGTGATATGCAGCAGGGTCGCATTGATTCTCTGAAAGAAGAATTCAACGCCCTGATCGAAACCATTAAGACCAACATCGCGTTTTTGCAAGAGAAAAAGGCAATCTTAGAGACGATTACCCAAACCATCAGAACTACTAAAGAGGCGATCAAAAAGGAAGAAGAGCGTATTTTGGATCTCTCCACCCAGCAGGTCAACATTCAGAATCAATTGAACGAAGTGACAAAAGAATCGCAGGGTTTCGCTGCCCGGAAACATCGCCTTGATCTTGAACAGACGAAGGTGTTGTCAGAAAAAGAACAGGTCGATGAGAAATTTAAGAATGTTAATTCGGATGTCGAGGCTTGTTCTCAGAAAATTAACGAATTAAAATGTCAGATAGAGTCGCAAAATCAGATATTCGATCAGCGTAAAAGCCGGTTGGCTGGTATTGAAGCGGCCATTGATGAATTGGAAAAAAAGAAATTGTTTCTCAATTCGCAGCGGGAATTTATTGAGGAGCTCCGCGTTCAATATCAGGATATCCCTGATCCGGTTCATGAGGGAGTTCTGTTGACGATCAATCCTCCCCAGGAAATAGGGAAAGGAATCATTGGTAAGGTCAAAGACGTTCAGGCCGTAGATCCGCAGAAGCTTGAGGCCCTCCGACAGAATCTCGGCCAACTCAAGATGGATAGCCCATTTTATCAGGTGACGTGCGAAACGAAATTTATCGAACTCGATCCCCAGAAGATTTCCGGTCAAATTGAAGCCTTGGCCCAGGAAATTAGTTTTCATCAGCAAGAGCGGGAAATCTTGTCTGTAGAGATACGGGAGAATGAAAAGGCAATAGCCGAGCTGGACCAGGCGATCCATGACCAGGAAAAGGTGCTTTCGAAATATGACGCCCAGAAACACAATATCCTTGAGGAGGCTAACAAACTCTCCGGGGAATTAGAGTTGATCGGCAGTGAATTAAGAGAGGCCAGGGCGGCTATGGCTTCGTTAAAGCAAAAGGAAGATGAATTTAATAAAACCTTGGAGACGATCAATGAAGAGTTTGGGGCGATTCAAAGAGGTGTCCAGGAACGGCAAGAAAAAATAGTCTTTTTGTCCCAAGAAAGAGAAGAGACTACCGTGGCCATTGCCCAGATGGAAACCGAGATTGCCTCAAATAGAGATAAGGAGAAAGCCCAACAAGAGAATTTGAAAATTTTTGATGAGAATTTATCAGCTACCCGGGTGGAGATTCAGCGTGTGCAGGAAGAGGCTTGGGCTAATCAGACCAAAAAAAATGAATTGGAGGCAGGTATTGCTGATTTGAAAATCAAGATCAGTGAACTTGAAAACAAGAAACATTCTCTGCAAAGTGTTTTTGATGATTATGAGCGCCAAAAGACAGAAGTCGCTGGCCGGGTCCAACAAGTTCAACAAAAGGCTCAGGGCGTTGAGCAGCAAA